>Ga0164296_1002765_pt1 | contig 17102 bp, 12 predicted proteins | sample GEODES057metaG_FD_113533 | JGI IMG/M metagenome (GOLD analysis project Ga0164296, IMG submission 113533) | Dystrophic lake water microbial communities from Trout Bog Lake, Wisconsin, USA - GEODES057 metaG | ecosystem: Environmental > Aquatic > Freshwater > Lake | place: USA: Trout Bog Lake... | reverse complement strand
GAGGAGGCTGATGAGGAGGAGGACGTGGTCCGTTTGGATGCGTTCTGCCCGCATGAGTTGTGCACCACATTTGAGGATGCCCTTGGGGACGCCGGCGAGCCTAGCGTGGCTGCAACAGACGCAGACGGCAAGCCTCTCGGCGCGGTGCTTGCGGGCGAGTTGTCAGGTCTGCAATGCGGTCTTGTGGTTGACCTCGCCGCCTTGACTGCGGCAGCGGCAGCCGATGCAGCTGAAGCGTCAGCGCCTAGCACCGCCCCAGAAGCAGTGCCTGCACTCACGTTGCACGTCAGCGCAGCCAAAGACGGCGTCCAGGGCTTTGATGCAGCGCTGCACGCTGCGCCGGGAGTCCGCTTACAACTGGCGCTGCGCAGAGCGGCGGCCACCCTCCACGTAGGCACTGTGCTTCGAGTTGTTTGTCGCTACCTGACTGGCCTTGGCCAGCGTCTAGCCAATGCCACGCCTGATCCGGTGCCCGGTGCAGCACCCGTGGCTGTTCTTCTCCGCATTGTCGAGCGCTACTTGTATGATGTTCGCTTCAGCGCCATGATGACTGCCGGCGCTTCCGTCAATGCCAAGGGCGAGCTCATCTTGGAGGCGGATATGAAGAGTGCTGGTGCTTGTGCGCCTCTCGTGCTGGACGCAGAGTTCAAGATGTCAGACGTTGAAGCAGAGACGAAGGAGATGCTGACTGCAGTCAGCGCCCTGCACGCCATGCGATCGCGCATGGCATGGACGATGCCGAATTGGGCGAAGCCGCCGCCGATGCGAAAGGGACGGCAGGAGGAAGAGGAGCCAAAGGAGGAGGCTGTCAGCGCACAGCCTGTGCAGCAACAGCAGGGCGGTTTCCAACTTCCATTTCAGAACGACATCGGCAACTTCATTAAGGGAATCCCAGGCATGCCACGTTGATGCATCGATGATGAGGTTGAACAAACCGACGCTGATAGCTCTAACAGTCGCACGTCTCTCACGCCACTTGCGCAACCCTCGCCCCGGCAGTCTGTCCGAAGACCTGGTCGTATTGCCGCCATGTCGTATCGCACAGGCTCAGCACATCGGCGCTGAGCTGCGCATCCGAGCGCCCAGTGCTGGCCGACGAAGGCCTAGGCGGCGGTGTGAAGGTGCTCACCGCGGGCCGCCATCTGGAAGAAGGCTGCCACACCTGTGGCCGCGCTTGTGCTGCGACGTGCCACGCCCTGACTGCCAGCTCAGGCACGGTAGCCCGCATGAGGTCGGCCATGAATGGAGGCAGCGTGCTGGCCCAGTCCTCGCGAGCCCAGTCAGGCACCTTTGGAGCAGGGCGCACCACCGGAGGGACAAAGGGTGCGGCGGTGGCGGCGGAAAATCCGTCATCTGGCGCTGGCGTCTCCTCAGCAGCATCGTCAGCTGGATGAGCAGAAGCGATGCGAGCAGGCCCGGCAACCTCCGCAGCCTGGTGAGTCAGATCTGCGTCAACCAGCGGCGCAGGGGTGTCATCGGGCTGGAGATACGCGGCATTGACATCCGCATTAGAGTCCAGTGCTCCCATGCCCATGCCCATGGCTGACAAGCGACGAATGAGCACATCCAAGTCATGCGAGACGTGCGCGACCGCATGACTGATGTCATCCTGAACGCCGCATGCGCGAGGCGCAGCAGCAGCAGAGGCAGCTAAATGCTGGTGCACACCTTCTGCAGCTGCCGCTTGCCGGGCAGCCTGCTCCGCTGCCGCGATGCGGGTGTCATTCGCATCTCTGAGCTCCGCGTACAGCACTGCCAGCCGAGGATCCGCGGGTGGTGCACCTGTGTCCAGCGCAAGTCGAAGCTGAGCAACCACGTCCTGCTGGATGGCACTCACAGCCAACACTTCGTGGCGGGCAGCTTCTGCGGCCGCGGCTTCAGCAGCAGCCGCGGACGCAGCTGCAGCTGCCGCAGCTGCCTCGATTGTGCGCGACGTCTCCGCATCTAGGCGTTGCGCCGAGGGAGGAGGAGCCATAGGGACTGGGGTGGAGGCTGCATCTCCCGCTTCCTTCGCTTGCGAAGCCTTCAACGGCGGGAAATCCGACGCGCTCGCGCCACCAGCCCACGATGCCATCGGCGACGGCCTGGCTTCTTCAGCCTTTGCTTCGCTCAGTTTCTTGTGGGCCTCTGCCTCCGCAGCTGCAGCCTCAATGGCCGCCAGGCGGGCTGCATGCTGCCGCTCACGCTCCGCCTGCTGCTCTGCCAGCCGAGACGCTTCCGCTCTAGCAGCGGTTTGCACGGCGAGGCCCGCGTCTTTGCGCTCACTCTCCAGCGATTGGCCCAACGAAGAGCGTCGCATGCGCAACTGCGCCACATGCATGTCGTGCGCCAGACGGCGTGCCTGACGCCCCCGCACAATGCTCTGGATGCGTGTTGCTGCTGCATTCATCTCCTCTGCCTCCGCACGCACGCGCTCAGCCTCACGAGAAGCTTCCAGGGCGGCCTGCGCAACATGAACCGCCTTGCGGCTACGCTGACGCACAAGGAAGCCCCGCGCAGCAGCTTGAAGAGCAACAGCTGCATCGTTGGCATGCAGAGCGTATCGGCGCGTCCATCGACGCGAGGCAAGGCTTCTCCACCCGGCTTGGATGGTGATGGCTGCACCAGCTTCACGCCGCCGCCTTGCTTCCGTCACCCACGGTTCCGGTCGCCCAGACAGCGCACAACGGAGTGTGTCGACTAGAGACACGCTGCCGTCATCAGCGGACGCGCCGATGGCGAGGAGGCCGAGAATGAGCGCTCGCAGCTCGCTGGGCGGAAAGCTCCCTGCTGCCGTAGTGGCCACCAGCTGCGCAGCCCCAAGAGGCGGCAGTCGCCTCGCAGGGCCGCCATGGTTCTCGAATTCCTTGGCCAATGTCAGCATGTGGCCCTCCATGAAGCGGCCTAGACGGGGCAGAGCAGTCGTGCCGGTGGCCTGAATTTCAGCAGCGGCCTCCGCTGTGGCGGCAGCCGCTGCACGTAGCTGCGGCATTGTCACCTGCCCGCGTGCATCAACGTCGAGCAGCGCCCACAGCGCGGCACTGGTGCTGAAAGTCAGCGGCTCCGAAGTGGAGGAGTGTCTGCCCACAAGAGTTGCAGCCAAGGCATGCACCTCTGCGCGGCGCAGAGCGCCGGAGCCGGTGGTGTCGAGGTCACTGAACACACGCTCCGCACGCTGCGTGTCTGCTCTCAGGGCGTCGTTGAATGCGGCTGCGGCGTGGAGCAGCTGGTCCACCGCTGCAGGGCCTCCAAAGTGCCAGCCCGCGTCGTGCTCGCGCTCAACAGCAGCTGCTTCGCGGGTGATTGGAAACAGCGGCGAGGGGCGCTTGAATGCGCGCAGCGAGAGCGGAGACACGTCTGGGCGTGCGTGCAGGGGCTGCTTGGTCAGGGGACTGGATGCTGCTGGAGACGTCGCACCGTCCCCGTCTCCGCTGGGCAGCACAGGCACCCGCACAGCGCTAGTGCGAGGCACACGCGCCCAGCCGACGAGGAGGTCCTCTTGCGACGGCGGAAGCTCGAACGCGTGCTCTTCTTCTCTCCCCTCAATGCGCGGCACGCCACCCCCACTCAGACGCCTCCGTGAGCGCAAGGCGGCCACGCGGGCTGCTAGCGAAGTGGCTTGTGTGCCAGTGTCAAGCGCACTGCTGAACATGCCGTGCTCGGCGCGGAGGTCGTGGCCGAAGCGGGCAGACGATGGGTCGACCTGCTCAAACTGAACTCGTCTTCCTTCAACAACCGGCTGTGCGGCGCCAGACGCCCGGGCGTGCGATTCAACGCCCGCAAGACGCAGGCGCCGCTTGTGGAAAGCGTCGGCAGCGTGCTCGGGCGGCAGCGTCCACCAGACTCCATCCGCTGAGGGCGAAGAACCCCCCTGCACTGCACCGCCGCTCTCCCCAGCAACCTCAGTTGTGGTCCGAAAGCTCTCGATGCGCTCGCGCACACTGCGCAGCCGCTCACCGCCCATGAGGCGTGCGCCCTGGCGACGGGGCAAGACAGTCACGGTGTCACATTCCATGCTCACGTCAGCGCCCGCACGGCGAAAGCCTTCGCAGGTTGCGTGCTTCGCATTTCAGATGAAGAGCGTAGCGCCCGATGCGCCACGGCTGTGTCAGTGCCGTTCGTTGAGGAGGCGGCACAACTGCTCGCTGTTATCAGCCCGGCATGCGGCGACACACGTGACGCGCGCGGTGAGCACGCCTGTATCGAGCACCGAGGTGACGGACACCGACGTGGTCGTCATCGGCGCGGGCGTGTCCGGTCTCTGCTGTGCTGCTGCTCTGGCCACGCAAGGCATTGCGGTCACCGTGGTCGAGGCGCACACCGTGGCTGGCGGAGCCGCGCATGGCTTTTCGCGTCGAGATCATCACTTTGACAGTGGGCCCAGCTTTTACTTCGGATTGCAAGACCCGCCGGGGACAAGCCTGAACGGCCTCACGCAGGCTCTTGATGCACTTGGTGAGCACGTGCCGTGTGCTTCATACACAGGCTGGCGAGTGTACACGCCTCAGGGCACCTTCGATTGCACTGTGTCGCCTCGCGAGTACGAGGACACCATCCGACGATTTGCAGGCGACGAAGGTGCCCGTCAGTGGCGAACTCTGAAGCAGCGCATCACGCCGCTGTCCGATTTCGCTGGCGTGCTGCCATTCGCTGCATTTCGCGGGGATGCTGCAGTGGCGCTGTCCTTGTCTCGATTCTTTCCTGCGATGGCGCGGGGCTTCGCTGCCATTGCTTCTTCGCCCGAAGGGCTTGGTTCACTGGCCACACTCGGCGGATCTTTCGGCGATGTGCTCCGTGCCGCTGGCATCACGAACGAATGGCTGCTTGCCTTGCTGCAGCTCGAGACGTTCGTTATCAGCGGCTGTATGGCTGATAACACACCTGCACCAGAGATGGCGTTCGTCCTCAGCCAGCGCTTTCGCGAGGGTGCGGTGTTGGACCATCCAATCGGAGGCTCCCAGGCTTGGATCGACGCGCTTACACGGGGTATCACGCGTCATGGTGGCCGCGTGCGCCTGGGCACGCCCGTTGAGAGCGTACTCGTGTCGGATGGTCGCGCCACCGGCGTGAAGCTGGCCGGCAACAAGGGCATCATTAACGCCCGCCAGAGTGTTGTGAGTTCGCTGTCCGCCTGGGATTTGCCGAAGGTGTTGCCTCCAGGAGCCTGGCCGGTGTCAGAGGTTGAGAAGGCTCAGAGCACTCCTGAGTGCGGGTCTTTTGTGCACCTGCACCTGGGCTTTGATGCTACTGGACTGGACCTCGCCAAGATCGGCATACACCACCTCGTCGTCAATGATTTCAGGGCGAGCGCCATCACCGCAGACCGCAACGTGATCAACATCAGCATTCCGACAGCGCTTGATTCAACGCTGGCGCCTCCTGGCCAGGCAGTAGCACACGTGTACGGTGCCGCGAACGAGCCGTTCGATGACTGGGCGCGCTTGAAGCGGGGCAGCCCTGAGTATGAGGCCCTGAAGGAGGAGCGCTCGCAGGTCCTCTGGGCAGCCCTGGAGAGAGTCATTCCCGACATTTGGCGGCGCGCAACGTTTCACATGGTAGGCTCACCGCTGACGCAAGCGCGGTACCTGCGCCGCCACCGCGGGAGCTACGGCCCGGCACTGCCTCCAAATGGCTGGCCTGGCCCGCAGACCCCGCTACCTGGCCTGCTTCGCTGTGGGGATAGCACGTTTCCCGGTATCGGTGTTCCAGCTGCAGCGGGGAGCGGCCTCATCGCCGCGAACACGCTGCTCAGCGTGCCGCAGCATTGGCGATTGCTGGACGCGATGGGCCGCAGGTGATGTTATCCATTGCACAATGTGCTTCACGCCTGGTCGTCTGCCCAGTCCTTGGCCTTCTTCAAGTAGAAGCCGTATGCGGCGACGCCGAGCACGAGCAGCGCGCCCAGCTGGAGCTGCACCACTGTTGGCGCAGCCACGTTCGGCAGGCCCAGCGATGGCGCGGGCACCACTGAGCTGAGGACCTCCTTCTCACGCTGTGTGTATCGCCCGTATGGGAGCTTGATGAGCTGCCCGTCCTTCGCCTTGCTCAGGTCCACGCCCGGGTTGAGCGTTGCGCACTCAGCCATCGTGATACCGCGACCCTTGAGCACCTCTGCCACAGTCTCGCCCTTCCGCAGCGGATACGTGCGGGGCCCGCTGGGCGCGATGCCTTTCAGGATCTCCTTGTCGCGCTGCGGGAGGGACGACAGTTGAGGAGGGAGTCAGCCCGAGGGCGGGCAGAGAGGTGTCCACACGCGCGTCGCACCCCCGACAGCTTGAACGTCGGCAGCAAGATGGTCTGTCCAGGCTCAACTTTGCCTGGAGACGCGTGGAGTGAGCGCTTGTGCGTTCAAGGGCAGGTGGACGACCACGCGGCGTACGCACTCGTCTCCTTCAGCGACTTTGCGTTGTATTGAACCACCTCCTTGACGCTAAGCTCGCGCTTTTTGGCAATGCTGTCAAGCGTGTCGCCTTTGCGGACCGTGTACGGTCGCAACGACGGCGTGTAGTTGGCACGGGGCGCTGCGGTTTGACGCACGGCGCGGCTCACTCGACGCGGCGCGGCCAGCAGCGGCGTACCCACCATCTCGCTCGCAAGCATCTTCGCTACCGCGCTCGAAGCGGCTTGGCGACGGCCTGCCTGAATCACTGCCAGTGATGACGCGGCGCGGCGTTATCATTGCTCGCCGGCTCGCATAGTGCCATGCCGGAGGCTGACATGGGCGAGGAAGTACCATCGAAGTGAAGCTGTTCACGGCCTGCGGCCCCGCTTTGCTTCTTGATGGTTGCGCGGCTGGCCCACCTGCAGAAGAAGCAGCAAGATGCCGAAGCGGGGATTGATACAACCTCACTCGACGTCGAAGCAGAGCTACGCGCAATGGACTCGCATCCAGGTGCGTCGCACGCGCCAGTGGTAGACTATGGTTGCCACAGAGTATGTCCTGACTCACACACCGACTTCACAACAGCCGCTCGTGAATTCAGAGCACTGTTCTCCGACTTCTGTACACTCGGTAGCACTCTCAAGGAGGTCGCGGCACTGAAGCCGGTGCGTGGACACGAGCTGTGTCGATCAGCTTTGCTGTCGGCAACTCTATTCACACGCGTGTTGCGTCACTCTACAGCTCTGCAAGCTCCTTCATGACTTGGATACTACTGCTGCCCCGTCGAACGGCTCAGAGGGGCCAGCATCAGTCAGGGCCGCGGTGGTTGCAGCCGCCAGCTGCTTGATGTCGCTGCTTTTCGCTCGGAAGAGCCACGCACTCCACAAACACGTACTGGCTGCAATCGGTCACTTGTCAGAAGGTCTCCAAAACGCTGTTGCTTCAGAAATGCAGCGCCGAATTCTCCTCGTAGCTGCTTGTGCTCCACTGGACCTCATCCTTGCGGACGCGATGTCTTCAGTTATCGCAATGCAGGCCCAGTATGCCATGTTTGCCGACATAATTTCGAGAGTAGCAGCGCCGCTGGCTTTAGCTATGGCCCGGGGAGTGCTCGAGTTGCATGTGCAATCGTCTCCAGCTACTCAATACGATGTCGAGTGCTGCCATGCCGCCTTGGGGGTACTTTATACCCTGCTCTCGCGCCACAGTGACCATCTGATGGCCACGCGGGAGGAGGACGCGCTGCTTGTCATAATTGATGCCTGCTTTATGTGTTTACACCAGCCGGCTGTGTCGCGCGAGGCCACCGTGACAGCCGCTGTTGCCATGGTGGCGCTTCTGTCGACTGATCTTCAGTGCGATGCGGATGTCGCGGCGGTGCTGTGCGAGGCTGTATTTCCGGGAACGCAGCAGCAGGATGACCTGAGTCGCTCCCGCAGCGTAGTTGACTCCCGCGCATTGGAGGCACGGGGCACGAGCATACAGAGGGAGCTGCTTCGGTGCACTCCATTCGCACGCATCTGCCTGCTGAAAGGTCTCCTCACTGCTGCACCAGGGGCATCGCTGGCTGTGGCCCTGCACAGGGACTCCAGCGGACTGCTCATTGATGCCATCCTGCCAGAGCTGTGCACATGCGCAGAAACTGCCACATGCGCGCATGAGCGGTACCATGCCGTGTCCGGTTGCGCATCAGCAGCTGTGAAGCTGCTGTCGCTGAAGGACAAGGGCAACACAGTGGCGCTGTCTGAGCACGTGCATCACCGGCTCGAGTCCATCGCATGGGCAGGATGGGAAGACCCTCAGCCGCAGGTTGTGCGTGCCGTTCAAACACTCTTCGATGCATTGTACGACTTGCGCGCTCTTTCAGGCATCAGCGAGGACGATGTCCGCAACGCCGCACTTCGAGCCGCACTGAAGCTTCTGCACAGTGGGCCGCGCAAAGGCCGCTGGGCACCGCTGGCTTCCATGGTGCGCCGCGTGCGTGCGCACGCACTGCTTTCTGTGCATCCAACTCTTGTGGACGATGTCCTGGCTGCGTGCGAGGAGGACGCGGTCTGCGCTGCTGCCACCGGCTTCCTGCGCGTTTTTGCCGAAGATTTGCTCACAAGCTGGACATCTGCACTCGGCGCGAGCCAGGCCCGAGACAGGCTGCACGCATGCCTCAGCCAGCCACTGTTGAGAGCGATGCTCTCAGCCGAGGGAAGGCTGCGCAGCAATGTGGGCAGCTTCGTCTTGTCGCCACTACTCACCGCCTTTCCAGAGCTGGCCGCCCATCTGCTGCGCGCGCTGGTGGAGCGGTACACAGATGCGACAGACTCTTGCAATCATCTGGACGGCATTGCAGCCGCCGTCATCACACTTCTCCGGCCTGCACGCGCGCTGGGTCTGTCAGGCTATCAGGGAGCGGATTCACTCCTCGTTCACCCCGGCGGCGAGATTGCATGCACCGCTCCGGAGGCCTTGCTTCTGCACTGCGTTCAGCATGCGGATTCGGCCGTTCGTCTGGACGCCATGGAGATGCTGTGCAGCTGCCCGCGGCTAACTGAGTTGCCAAGCCTTGTGGAGGCGCGCCTGCTGCGCGCCGCACTTCGCATCGCCATGTGTGGCGGACCTGCACCAGTGCGCAACAGGATTGGGGCGCTGCTGCGGCGCATCTTGCCGCGCATCTCTGCAGGTCTCGCCCGCACGACTGCTGCCCACAAGCAGAAAGCAGCCGGCGGGAGGAGCTGCAACGTGCCGGCGGCGCTGCCTGCAGACACAGCAGAGCGGGCGGTGGAGGCGCGTTCGTTGGTCGCCATGATGCTGCGCGGAGCGCTGCAGGGTGTGTATCCTGGCGCCCCCTTTGAGCGGAAGTACACATCCCTGGACACGCTAGCCGCAGTGTTTGAGACCTGGGCTCCGGCACAGGCCGCTGCTGCGCTGGCCTCTGGGGGTGACCCCTGGCCATATGACGCCTGCGTGCTAGCACCTGGATGGGCGCACGCGCTGCTCGCCGGCGGCGTAGACAGCTGGGATCGCATTCGCGAGAAGGCAGCAGCGGTGCTGACGCAACATGTGGCGCCACTGCCTGGGCTGGGCGAGCCAGCAGACGTGACTGCGCTGCTTCATTGGATAGCCGCGCTGTGCAGGAGCCCGCGTGTGCGGGAGAGCGACTCTGCGGCGCAGCTTCTACAGATGCTAGTTGTGCAATATGTTGGCCAACTGCGCTGGACGTTGAGACTGCCGACGGCAATCCCAAGCGTGTCTTCTGCGATGGTCGAGTTGCCCGCACAGAGCGAGCAGCTTCCGAGCGCTGCTGCCGCGCGTGTGGAGTTCATTGACGGCTTGGTCGCAGTCATCGAAGCGGATGTGAGTTCCGCAGAGCTTGATCGGAATGCAGCTTCTCGCACTTGCTTCGTTCACGGCCCACTGCTTGCGTTGCGAACCTGCCTGCCTGCGCTTCACCTCGGCGATCCTGCGCTTGCGCACGAGCCGCATGTCGAAGAGCGCGCCGTCATCGCGCTGCAGCGCCTACTGGAGGCGCTGCGAAGGCTGACGACTCAGGTTGTGCTGGCCACTGTTGCTCGCCCGGAAGCGATTGGGGCTGGCGCTGCCGACGTTGCACACCACACTGGCGGCATAGGCGTCGGCACGTACTTGGGCGGAGACACCAGCGACGAAGACGAAGACTGCGAGGACCACAATGGCATGGGAGCGCCCAAAGCTCAAGTGCTTATGACCGCTGCCTGGTTAGCTAGTAAAGAGGTGGCGCTTCTCATCGGCGCACTAGCTTGGCGCGTCCCCAGCCGCGTTCTCTCGCCGCAGCTATTGGTGCAGGCCGGCGCTCAATTAGTGGACACGCTCCTGGTCACAAAGCATAACGGCGTGGTCGACAAAGCCCGTCAAGGACTGGTACAACTGTCAGCACGACTACTGCAGTTGGGACAGGATCACGGCGATTGCGCAGATGCCCCGCGCATGTGGGTTGACGCACTGCTCGACCGACTGGAGGACCCAAGCCAGGGTGTGCGGGACCTCATCCGTCGCTCCGCTGGCCTTCCATTTGCACTGCTTTCGCTTTGCTGTGCAGAGCCGACGGGAATAACACGGGCGCTGCTGCCACGAGTGCTGCGCCGGTGCCTGGCGGCTGCAACCCACGGAGTGGCATTGCCTGTCGAGGACACGCGTTATGTGCCAGCTGTCCACGCGCTCCATGTGCTGCGCGTGGTGCTCGCTGACCACGACCTGGCACCTGACACGGCTGGCGCGCTGCAGCCAGCGCTCACCTGTTCATTGGACGGCTTCTCGTCCCCACACTGGGCTGTTCGCAATGCCGCTGGCTTGCTGTTTGCATCGCTGTGCGCCAGAGTCACGGGCGTCCTGAATCCCGGGACGGCGCTGCGCCGCGGTGTCACTGCTGCTGATTTCTTCCAGCGCTTCTCAGGAATTCAAACTGTACTCGCTACGCATGTGCGACCACACGCACCGGCCCTGCTGCCTGCACTCGCACTCCTAGCACGTCTGCAGCCTGCGGAGAATGAAATCGCCAGCGATGGAAGTGCTCTCGTGGAGCTCGTGCGCGAGGCTGCGGGGGCTGCGCATGCAACTACGCGTGCCATGTCAGCCCGAGCGCTGGTGCCACTGGTGCCGCCCAGCGCCGCCATCGCCTTTGCTACAGGCATCCTGGATCAATTGCCGGACTCGCCGCACTTGGCGAGCTACAACTCGATGCACGGCGATTTGGAGCACTCATGTACACTATTGAAGTCGTGCACGCAGCCAGCGAACCAGCCGCTTGTGACGCAGCTCATGCGGCTTCGATGGATGGCTGACCCTGCTATCTGCGCTGCGCCTCCCGTGAGGTGCCTGTTCTTGGCGCTGTTATCGCTGGCCATCCGGCGAGCGCCCAATGAACAGCACACGATGCTTCTTGACGCCATGGAGACAGCTGCAGCAGCGGCTGAGTCTTATCCAGCTAGCTCGATGCCCGGTGATGCGCTCTGGCGCAAGCAGGCGGCGCTGTGCCGCGTTGAAGTGTCGTTGGTGCATGGAAATGCATCACCTTTGTTGGTACTCCTGGGCAGCCCGCATTACGAGGTTCGCGGTGCGTTACTAAAAGGACTACAAGTAGCCCACCAAGAGCATCGCATTGGAACACTGCCGAGCGGAGCGTTGGCGGCAACACTTTGTCAAGTGGCAAAGGCGCACCACTGGCCACACAAGGTTGCGACCCGCTCACTCGAGCTCTTGCTCGTGCTGCCACCCGAGGTGTGTACTTTAGACTGGCAAGAGACGTGTGCGATCCTGGAGGCTGCACGTGATGTGAGGCATCGCGCCGCTGCTCTGCGTCTCCATGCGCGAGTGATGGCTCTGCATAGCAGCTCCGACAACGCGCAGGCGCAGCTAATTGCCCACATGGACAATGCCAGCCAAGCATCTTCCCCAGATGAGCTGCGGCAGGCAAGTGCCGATGCGCTGCGGCTGAGCGGCATGCTTATGCCAGGCTGCGGGTTGAATGGCCTACGGGCGTGGGTGTTGTCCATCCGCTTACTCGAGGACGAAGAGCACGGCGTCCGTGGCGCCACAGGCGAAGCGATCACCGCGGCTGGTGCCTCCGGTGGCACGCGCGGGCAGCAGGCTCTGGGACAGGCGGTATCGTTCATGTGCAGTCTCTATGCCACCGAGCCCGAGCTCCACCTCTGGCTGCTTGACCATTGTGCAGGCGACCCGCTCTCAGCGCCAGTAGCTGGCGAGACATCTCACGTGCTGTCACGCCGCCTGTTCATTCACGAGAAGGACAACCAGCACGCAGAGGAGCTGCACATCGCTCAGCTGTGCGCCCAGCAGCTGCGCAGGCTTGCTGCCACTCATGGTGTACTGTCAGCCGCATTCATAGGGAGCGCATGCTGTCGGCTGCGTGCAAACGCCGACGGGCTGGCGACTATTTTAACAGCCAGCGTGACCACTAGCACTTGGCTGGTTGGCGGTCTCTCTTTCCACGAGGACGTCTTCATGCCGCTGGTTCGATGCCTCATGACTGTCTGGGCACTCTCACCTACTCTACACAGCAAGCGCGCCAGCAGCGACTCGCTCATTGCCAGCGTACGGGCACTGTGCCTGGCCATCGACGCCCATCGCGTTGTGCATCCGCTGCTCAGAGCCGTGACAGAGGCCACTGTGCGCGAAATCGACGGTGAATCACTCCTGGATGATGAGGCCGCTGTGCTCTTCTTAGTGCTTGCTTGACAGCGAGTCATGCATATGCTTGACAGCTTGACTTGTGAGTTAGATGCCACGCTGGCGATAGCTTGTCACGTGTCACCCCCTCACCTACGCGCGTGCGTGTGATTCTGTCAGTCTTCAAAGGCTGGACGGCGCGCAGACTTGAGTGGTAGTGGGCTGCGCCTTGCACCATGCCGTCCGTTCACGTGACACAAACGGCATCATCTGCTTCGCGCTTTATTTCATCACACAATGCTTCTACAACTCGCTTGCGACGGGCCATGCTGCGCTCGTCACAGTGCAGAGCCCGTGGGACCGCGATCGCAGTTTCAGCGCAACTGCGTAACGTCGACCAGCCGCAAGGTGAGCTTGGAGTTTGTCTGTTCCGCTGAATGATTGTATTGGCGACGCCGAGAGCAAGGACGGCAGTCGCTTCGCTGAGAACGACCGCCGCAAGGGTGTGCTTTGCTGAAGTGTGCCGTGGGGCCTCTCACACTGTTTTCCACCTTCGCAGCGCTCCTCTTCGACTGCGACGGCGTTCTCTGCGACACCGAGCGCGATGGTCACCGCATCACGTTCAACGCAGCCTTCAAGGCAAAGGGCCTGTCTACGGTGTGGAATGTGGAGGAGTATGGGGAGCTGCTCAAGAGTGCGTGCTCAGGCTGCGGTTCGTCGGACGCGCTCTGACGACACCGCATGTCTGTCTTTCTGCAGTTGGCGGCGGCAAGGAGCGTATGACGAAGTACTTCACCGACCACGAGGACAAGGAGCCGTTCCGTAGCCTGCGCACCCCCGAGCAGCGCGCCGCCTTCGTGGCGGAGCTGCACAAGCTGAAGACGCAGCTGTTTGTGGATCTCATCGAGCGCGGGGAGCTGCCGCTGAGACCCGGCGTGGCGAGGCTTGTGGGCGAGGCCATTGATGCGGGAGTCAAAGTTGCGGTCTGCAGCACCAGCAATGAAGCCGCAGTCAGTGGCATTGTGCGCACCATGCTCGGCCCCAAAGTGGCGGCTGTGATGCGCGTCTTTGCGGGCGATGTTGTGCCCAAGAAGAAGCCGGCACCTGACATCTACCTGCTGGCAGCCAAGGAGCTGCAGGTGGACCCCGCCCGCTGCGTTGTCATCGAAGACAGCCACATCGGCTTGCGCGCGGCCAAGGCGGCCGGCATGCACTGCATCGTCACCACCAGCGGGTACACCGCAGACGAGGACTTCGCGGCTGCCGATGCCGTGTTCCCAGAGATTGGCTTCAGTCTGCACGACCTCACGACCCCGGGCGCCTTCTGGCTCAAGCCGCCCACTCCAGCACAGCGATAACGTGCGAGACACACACACGCGATTGCGAACATCAATTCAGTAAAACAGAGGCGTCGAGCTGATCAGAGGACGTTCAAGATGTCCAGCGCCGTGAGGCGGATGTCATTTGCTTGGCGTTTGGTGGTGTACATCTCGCTGCGCGCAAGCACCACCTCTCGCGCAGCCCCAGGTTGCGCCATGACCACTTTTGCTGCTTGCTCAAACAGGTCCATCAGCTGCTTCAGCTCCAGCTCCGTGCTCTGGTGGTCCGCCAGGTGAGCGCGCAGAAGCGCTGCGAGCGCATGCTGCCGCTGCGCGGCGGTGAGCTTCGCGAAGCGCTCCACGGAGGCGTGGACTGTGCTGACCACCTCATCCAGGGTCGGACGCGGCTCGTACTCGGTGCCGCACGCAAGCTTCGCGATGCGTTGCGTCAACATGTGTCGGTCTTCTTCCGGACTGCACAGCAGTAGTAGCGCCTGGTGGAAGGCATCGCCGTTGACGATAGGCACTGCCCGAGCGAGGCGCCAGATGGCCATTGCAAAAGTTGGGTGATCCGCAAAAGGCAGCGACCGCTGTGCTGGGTTCCGCGTGGAAAAGAAGTCTATGTCGACGCTCAGGATGAAGCGCGGAGATGTGCCACCCGGTGAGCGCTCCCGTGCTCTCTGCACCTCATTCGACAGCATCGCTGCCGCGTCTTTTGCGTCGGCCACCACCACTCGGAACGGATGCACAGTGACACCCGTCTTGGCGCCACGTGCAGATTTAGGCGGTGCGGCATTGGGCGAGTAGTCATCTCCCCAGAGGCAGCGCCAGACTTTGGGGACAGCAGCCCCGCCAACAGTGAGCTTTCCGGAAGCATCGCGCACCACGTACGCCTCGAAGCTGCGGTTTCGCGGAATGTTGCCATAGGCAGTGACCCACACGAGCGTGCTGACTGCGCCGTGAGCGATGAGCGGTATGATCCAAGTGCCCACGTCTGCGGCACGAAGCAGCGCCTCCGCATCCGGTGAGCACAGCCCCGGGTCTGCTGGCGGAACACCCAAGTCATCATGAGAATCAAAATTGACGAGCACTGCGCCGCTGGCATCCTGCAGCGCTTGCTTCAGCACGTCGCAGCGCAGCACATGGTGGTGCTCGTCCACCTCCACCACTCGCACTGGCTCCCACGCCGCAGCATGCGCATGAACTTCAGGAGAATCACGCGGGCCGGCTTCTTCCTGCGCCGAAGCAGCTGGTGGTGCCTGCGGCTCGCCACTCAAAGCACCTGCACCTGCACCTCGTGTCGGCTCCACACGCCGTCGCTTCGTCGCAGGCGCCTGGCACGGCGGTGCAACAACTTCGTTTGCATGCAGGCGGCAGTAGGCCTCCAAAGGGTGGTCCAAAAGATCCTGCAGCTTTTGGCGGCACCCTGGGTTCGTCAAGTTCTCCTTCAGCAGGGCCTTTGTGTCCACGCCGCACAGTTCCAACCTGGCGCGACGAGTAGGAATGATCACATGCACTTCGCGTGTCAGCCAAACTTGCAGCCAAGGAGGATGGGCAAGTGCACACACTGCTTGAGGACACATGTATCAAGTCGCTGCTGCGCCTCTTCCATGTCGCGACGACTCGTGCGGCCACCTCTCAGCGCCTGCCACTGCGTCGCGAAGACGCCCTGCACGAGCCATCGCCCAGTCAGCGTTAGTGTGAACATCTGGCAAAAAAAAAGGGAGTCGCACCACAGCTGCATCGGGGCTCAGGTTCAGCGCCTTGCACACGAAGTCGAGGTGCGGAGACGGAGACATCGGGGCTTGCTTGCTCTGTTAGGGGCTCAATGACGTGGCAGCCAATAATATCTTCCTCCCCCGCGCTTTGAGCCTTTCCTTTGCGTGCAAGACTATCTTGCTCCTGTCCGACTGCCAGCTCGCACACGTCCGCGGTTGGCAGCGGTCAGTCTGCAGAGAAAGCTGCGCGCGCGGTCGACATGGGCGGTGGCGGACGAGACAGCTCTGTTGATCGAGGCAGCGGGCAGGACGACGCGCTCACGTGCTGCGTCGGCTTCCTTGCGAAAAAGGTGCGCCAGCCAAACACTGTTGGCTGCCGCGCGGGCCGCGGTGCAGGCCGTTCCAGGGGCTGCGCGGCGGTAAAGCGGAGGTCGTTGATGGTATGACTCACACTACTTGCTGTCCAGCCGGACGGCCGTCCCGTGCCGCAGGAGCCTGATGTGGTGTGCGCCGTGCGCGACCGCCTGCAGTCTCTGGTCACTGCGCTCGCCTCCGAGTGGGGCGGTGCACTGCCGCTGGTGCAGGTGCGCACGCTGACTTCGCATGTCTGCACAGCTGTCCTAACGAGATCCACCCCAGGTCTGGCTTCCCAAGCTAAACCGCGAGGCCAGTCGCTGTGCAAGCTCTCTTCTCAGCGTCGAGAGCGCGCCCTTTGTGTTGAACGACCCCTCAGCGGCGCCGCTGCGGCGCAAGAGCATGGAGTCCACGTTCAGCAAAGGCCACGGTCTGCCTGGCCGCGTGTTCGCCACGGGCGCCGCTGAGGTCATCCAGGACAGCAGCTTTGTTTCCGCTCAGCACTACAGCCTGCGTCCGGCTGCACACAGCGGGGGGATGCTCACCGAGTCCTTGGCTGTGCCCATTTTCGTGACTGCGCCTGAGCTGTCACCGACTCTGGGCAAAGAGAATGACCCCATCGGCGTGCTGGAGGTGATCATGGCCTCCAACCAGCTGGTTGTGGCGCAAGAACTGGCTGGCACTTCGCAGGAGGGGCGCCTTCGGCTCGTGCAGGGGGGCGCGGCTGCTGTCATCGCCAGCATCTGTGCCGCGCTCGACAGCGCCGGGCTTTCGTGCTCGCCGCCACCGTCGGCGGATGAAGAATGCGTCCCGGTCAAGGATGCAGAGTGCATTGGCACTAGCTGGGGGGGGGAAGGGGAGACTCCAACGGCAGCAACGGCCGCCACAGGCGCTGGCCAGGCCGACGAAAGCCGCGTGTCTGTGGACGGTGGGCGCCGCACGCCGCGTCACAGCGCCAGCCTGTCGCGAATCTCATCGCGTCACGTGTTGCCCGTCTCGGCTGCGGTCGGTGGGCCCTGATGCGCTGGAAGCAAGTTCCGGCTGATGTACAGTGTTGTTGCTTTGCGCGATGTAACGCCGATAAAGATGTATGGTAGGCCCTGTCCATCTAGTCGCGACTGTCCGCCCCGACTTTTGCCGCCGTAGGCGGCCGGAAAAAGTCGCACCACACAAACGGCGACTTTTGCCGGCGCG
>Ga0164296_1002764_pt1 | contig 17103 bp, 17 predicted proteins | sample GEODES057metaG_FD_113533 | JGI IMG/M metagenome (GOLD analysis project Ga0164296, IMG submission 113533) | Dystrophic lake water microbial communities from Trout Bog Lake, Wisconsin, USA - GEODES057 metaG | ecosystem: Environmental > Aquatic > Freshwater > Lake | place: USA: Trout Bog Lake... | reverse complement strand
CTGCTCGTGCTTGACGGAGAACTGCGTGTGCGTGCTGCGCGTCAGTGCCAGGGGCGCGGGCGACACAGCGCAGGCGACGAGGGGGCGATTGTTCCCTGTCTGTGGCAACTACCAGAGGCTGATCTGCCAGCGGTTCTGTCCACCGAGCGCGGGGCTTGCGCGTGCGCACCTGCAAGACCAGGGTCTTGCCGTCCGTGTCGACAGGCTTCTTGAAGGGCGCGCCGATGGCGAAGAAGCGGGCGTCCGGGCCGGTCTGGATGCCAGCATCCGCCTTTGCGTCTCCGAACCACTTGCCGGGCGTCAGCGTCCAGTCGCCGGCAGTTCCGTCCTTCACCTTCCAGCTGCTCTTCACCCACCGCTTCTCCCACGCGGCACCTGCGCGGAGATTCCGGGGGAGATGTCAGGTGATCCATCGAAGGACGTTCTTCTGTTTGTTCCGACAGACCGATCCCCGCACACGCGGCACGCGCAGCTGCTGGCCCACGCGCCGCGGCACACGCCCAGGCACACGCGACGCCTCCGCGCGGGTGACGATACCGGCGCGCCGGCAGACGACAGGCAAAGGAGACAGGACATGTTGTCCACCACCGTCTCGTCTCGCCTCTGCGACGCCGCGCCCTCACACTCCCCGTGTGTACACCAGCCCAGGGGCGCTGCTGTCACGCACCGTCGTCGAACTTCTCCTCGAAGAACACGGCGGCGGAGGCTGCTCCCACGAGGGCGAGCAGCAGGACGCAGATCGAAGTGCGCTTCATTCTCTCACAGCGCGATAAACGTGTCTATCCACACACACAACCCCGGGTGCTGTCGTCGCCAGCACTGCCCACGCGAGGGCCGAACTTTAGTGCACGCTGAGCGCACCAGGGTAAGTTACGGCCCGGCCCTCAGCCAAAGGCACCTCGCCAACCACATCTCTAGTTGTTCCGCCACCGCCTCGCACTGCCACAAACGCAGCCTCCATTCACGCTGCTCGCACACCTGACACGCATGGCAACGACGCAGTGCGTGTCGCTGCGCCCCGTGGCGCGCAGCTTCTCCGCTGGAAGCCGCTTTTCTTTGGGCACACCTGCCTTCCGTCACTGCGTCCGCCGTCCGCGCACGAGCCACGCGAAACCAGGGGCAGCCACAACAGCGGTCGCAGCTCCGCCTGCTGCTCCAGCGCAGCCGGAGTCGTGGACGCCGCTGCGCTTCCCGCGGAGCTTGACTGAACTGCGCGAGGCTCTAGCTTCACCAGGAGTGTCGTCTCTCGTGTCAGACCCGCAGGCGCTGCGGTACGCCGGCTACACTGCGCTGCGTAGCGCCTTCTTCACTGCCAACGCGGTGACCGCGGCGCTGCTGACCACGGACCGCATTGATAGCGCATTCAGGCGCTTTGAGCGTCAGGGCGCTGCAGACAGCACGAGTGGCAGCGTCTCCGCGGAGGGCCTCGTCCGTGTGTTGGAGAGCCAGGCGGAGCTGTACCGCCGTGACTTGGCCAACATCCGGGACGGGTTGTATAAGGCGCCGTATGACATGAACCCACAGCACAGGCAGTTCAGTCCGACGTACATCGCGGACAAGACGGCTCGCCTGTTGCGCACATCTCGCGAGCTGTCTGCGCTGCGTAATGAGCCGGAGGGTGGCACCGCCATCCGGCGGACGGCCACTGATGCAGCTGTGTACGGCCAGATGCCTCCCGGCGCCGATGGAGTGGAGTACCCGGAGTATTACGTCCGCAATTTCCACTTCCAGCCAGGCGGCTGGTTCTCTGTGGCCAGCAGCAAGAGCTACGAGTTCCAGACAGAGACGCTGTTCACAGGCTCACAGGATGCCATGCAGCGCGCAAGCCTGGCACCTCTGGGCCGCTACATGCGCGCCCGCGGCTGCCCCACAGGCGCCGGCATGAGCCTATTGGAAGTTGCTGCCGGCACAGGGCGCTTCCACACCTTCGTGAAGGACAACTACCCGGACATGGCAACCACATGCAGTGACCTGAGTCCCTACTACCTGGCTGAGGCGCGCGAGAATTTGGAGTATTTCTCCGAGTTCAATGCACTGGTGAACCCGGGACGCAGCTTGTCGCCCACCAGCTTCGTGCAGTGCGCGGCCGAGAAGCTTCCCTTCGCGGATGCAAGCTTCGATGTGCTGCTCAACGTCTACATGTTCCATGAAATGCCGGGTGACGCTCGCGCCGCCTCCATCCGTGAGTTCGCGCGTGTCATCAAGCCCGGAGGCATGGTCATCGTCAACGACAGCCTGCAACGCGGCGACCGGGCTGAGATGGACGCGGTTCTGCCTTTCTTCCCGGCGACATACCACGAGCCGTACTACATGGAGTACACCGAGGCTGACATCCCAGCCCTGTTTGCGGAGGCTGGCCTGCAGATGGTGTCCATCAAGTTGGCGCACGTGTCCAAGTGTTGGGCGTTCCAGAAGCCCATGACGGCGCAGACAGAGAGCCACGACACGAGCAGCAACGGCGCCACCTCGCCTGTGGCTGACGACGACAGCAAGGTATTCGCTTAGGCGATCCTGCGCGTTGATTGACAACCTGCGTTGCACATGAACGCCATCACTCTTGCTGTAGCCCCTATCCATTCTTTCTGATACAGAGACATTCTTTCTAGAAGTGCACATGTTTGAATACGATGAACTATGTAGCACACGATGGCGGTGTGACCTCCCGAGAAATTCTTGGATCGCCCTTCGCCATAGCGATGTCTGCCGCTGTGGCGAGCACTCAGGATGCGCAGGATGTGGAGCTGGTGATCAAGATGCTTGTCATCGGCGACTCAGGCGCGTCTATAGAGCGCATGAGCCTGCTGCAACCCGCAAGCCTTGTTCTTCACCTGTCGCCTGTTCCGCTCCTTGGACTGACGGAAATTTCTCTAGGCGTTGGCAAGAGCTGCTTGCTGATGCGCTTCGCTGATGACTCCTTCACCGAGGCATTCGTGTCCACCATTGGAGTCGATTTCCGGACAAGAGTTGTGCAGACGCGAAAAGGAGAGCCCGTGAAGCTCCAAATCTGGGACACTGCAGGCCAAGAGCGCTTCCGCACTATCACCGCAGGTGATGCATTCTGCTTCGATATGATGAATCGTACCTTCTTGGGAACTGATGCATCCCCTCACGTATTCCGCAGCGTATTACCGCAATGCAAGTGCCGTGGTCCTCACCTACGACTGCACGAGCGCCGCATCATTCGACAACGTCGTCGCCTGGATTGGTGGCCTCAGCTCAGCTCTGGGCGATGGTCATGGGTCAGTGACGAAGGGGCTCGTGGCAACCAAGTGCGACGTTCCATCCGGACGGCGCATCATAACCACACAGCAGGGCGAGGCATTAGCCGCGAAGCATGGCATGCGTCACTATGAAACGTCAGCCAAGACGGGATGGGGCGTTGAAGCAGCGTTCGAGGAGATAGCATCTGATGCAGTAGAGGCATTGCGTGCCCGGGGACCTACATCATCTGGGCGGGTGCACACATCAGGCGGACTGCCTCTGCGTGCGAAGCGGACGAAGCGCAAATCGGCCTGCTGTTGACACAATGGGAGTGTGTTGTCATAACACACACAGCGGCGTGGGTAGTCACTGCTTGAGCGCAGCGCGCGTATACGCAGCAGGCTGCGCCAAGTACAGGACCAAGTCCTGCTGCATGGCTTCTCATTCATCGTCCTCCTCATCGTTCTGCGCAATCTTGAAGTAGCGCAGCTCGTACGCGTTGCGATCCTTGTTGGACGCAACCACGCGCAGCCAGTCACGGACGTTGTGCTTCTTCAGGAACCTGTGTGAGCGAAGGGGAGTGAGTCACGCGCGCGCCCGGGGTGTTCACGAGAGTGAGTGCAGCTGGGGGCAGTATTCAACCGGCAAGCCTTGCCACAGGCCCGGGTGCGTCGACGCACTTCTTTGTCAAGTACTTCATGTAGCGCTTGGACATGGCGACGTCGCTGTGCACGCTAAGCTTGGCCTTGCCCTCGCGGGAGACGGTGACGGTGGAGCCCAGGTTGTTGGTCTTGTCGTCAACCTTGATGTGCTCCTTCAGGAACTTCTCGAACACGGAGATGTCCATGATTTGGTCCTCCACCTGCGTGGGCGTGAAGCAGCGTGCGTGAGGAAGGGAAGGAAGCGAGCCAGGGCATAGGGTTTGGCACTGAAAACGCCGGCTCGCCGCGACGGAGCGCCCACAAGCAAGCTGCGGAAGACAGCTGCCAGTAGAAAATAGGCCGCATCGAAGGCGCCGTCTCGTGAAAGCCAGGAGGCTACAACGGCGACACACACACGGTGATCCACTGTCTCCAGCCGACTTGTTTCCGCCCGCTGCCCCCGCCAGCCACGCCTCTGCGGGGCATACACCAGCCGCAGACAGTGCCGTCTCGCAACGCACCGGTCTGCTGCAGTCGATGACGAACGCCTTCTTGGCGCTCTTGGCCTGTGTCAGACAAGTACGTCGCGGCGGTGTCAGTTCACACTGCTCTATGACGCGCTGTTGTCTTCCTGTCAACACACAAGACCCAGATTGCTGCACAGTGCGCACCTTTGGTGCGGCCTTCTTGATGAGGGCCGACATGGCAGTGCGCTCAACACCGCCTTCAGAAAAAGACGAGGAGAGTCTGTGCGTCAGTGGCCTGCTCCCGCAACAAACAGCAGCAGCGCGACACAGGACAGGAAGAGACCCACGTGCTGCGAGTATGCGCACCTATGCCCTGCGAGGGCTTGCTAAGAGGACGACAGCAGTGACATGGCAGCGCTGGGATGGAGCGTATGGTCTGTGTTTGCCTAGCGCTCGCCTTACACGTTGAATCGGAAGAGCATGACATCTCCCTCAGCGACGACATACTCCTTGCCCTCGCTTCGGAGGACGCCCATATCGCGTGCACCGCCCAGACTGCCAGCCTTGACCATGTCTTCGTAACCCACCGTCTCCGCGCGGATGAATCCTTTCTCGAAATCGGAGTGGATGACTCCAGCCGCCTGGGGAGCAGTCATGCCAGCCTTGATGGTCCACGCGCGCGTCTCCTGAGGGCCGCACGTGAAGTAGGTGCGCAGACCCAGCTGCGTGTACGCCGCCCGAATGAGGCTCGCGAGGCCGCCGCCATCAGCCGGCACGCCGAGAGATGCGAGGAATTCACCCCGCTCAGAGGGCTCCAACTCATTCAACTCCGCCTCCACCTGAGCGGAGACCACAACCACAGCAGCACCCTCAGCCTTGGCCGCTTCTCTCAGCGCCTTGACGTGCTTGTTCGTCGCGCCAGCGTCACGGAGGTCACCCTCACACACGTTGGCGGCGTAGATGATGGGCTTTGCGGTGAGCAAGCACAGGGGCGCAAGCAGCACTTTCTCATCGTCATTCAACGCCACGCTCCGCGCTCCACGGCCCGCATCCAGCGCCTCTGCAATTCGTTTCAATGCAGCTGCTTCCACCTCGCCAGCTGCTTGCTCCTCCTTCGACTTTGACCGCCCCTTCTGCAACCGCTCCATCCGCTTCTCGATCTGAGCGGCGTCTGCCAGCGCAAGCTCCAGATTAATGGTCTGCATGTCTGACACCGGGTCCACCTTGCCGTCGACGTGTACGACATTGTCATCTTCAAAGCAGCGGCAGACTTGGACGAGTGCGTCGCACTCCCGGATGTGGGTCAGGAACTTATTGCCGAGGCCTTCACCTGCAGACGCGCCCTTTACCAGGCCTGCGATGTCCACGAACTCGACACTTGCGGGCACTGTCTTTGCGCTGGACGCGGACGTGGCTAGAACAGTCAGGCGGGGGTCTGGCACGGCCACGATGCCGACGTTGGGCTCTATAGTGCAGAACGGGAAGTTCGCGGCCTCTGCTTTTCCGTTCTCGACCAGCGCGTTGAACAGCGTCGACTGCGCGGATATAGGAACACGAGGGAGGAACGTGAGGGCAAAAAGCTGCACTGTGTGGCAGGCTGACGCACGCACCTTGCCCACGTTCGGCAAGCCCACGATGCCTGTTTTCAACGACATGCACACCGTGCTGGTCCTGTGACTCACACCGCACACGCAGTGCGTGAGTCCACGGCGTCCAGTTCACGTGTGTCAACAGTGGCAAGCAGAGACCACACCCGAAGCCTCTGGTGGCAGACTGCTGCTGAGCAGGGCTCCCAGGCCGACGCAGCAACAGTCCAAGCCGCGAGCTGCCAGTGAATGCAGTTGCCTGGCGCTGTGATAGCGCCGCTGGCTGCGTCGCAGCTCCCCTACGGCGGCACGATACCGTGCTGCTGCTAGACACGCCGCGGGCGCGGAGTGCCCCGCCTCGCGCGACGAGATGCATCACACGCGCGCCACGAATACACGCGGTTTCCATGGCCGCGCTTCTACTGCGAAGGCAAAGCAAAGCAGAGTTCTGCCACGCTGGCAGAGTGAAGAGACATCGGCGCTCTTCGCCACCAGCATGCTTCTCCGCGCGTCACCACCCGTGCGCCACATTGGCTGCATCCCTCGTCGCATCATGAGAGGCCCAGCTGAAGGCTTTGCTTCCACCAGGCCCTCTTCCACTTCCGCCGCCACCGCTACTGGCTTGTCTGCACTTGCAGACGTAGATGTAGCAGGCCACCTGGTGGCGGCACTCCTAGCTGTTCGCAGAGCTGCTCACCTCACCACAGGTGCACAAGGCGCCCTCATCACCGGCACCGACACCGCGTCCAAAGCAGATGCGTCACCAGTCACCGTCGCAGACTATGCGACTCAAGCGCTGGTGGCCACCAGCTTAGCGTCTTGGCATCCAGAGATTCCGCTGTTGGCAGAAGAAGATGCAACTGAGTTGAGACTCCCTAGCGCTGCGCCCCAAGTTGCTCGAGTCACAGCACTCGTGAACGCAACATGGACGGGTAAATATGGACGCAGCGCACTGAGCGAGGCGCAAGTGTTGGACGCAATTGACAGGGGCGCTTGTCCCGGTGGGCGACAAGGCAGCTTCTGGGTGCTGGATCCTATTGACGGCACCAAAGGCTTCGTCGCTGGACGGCAGTACTGCATCGCGCTGGCTCTCGTGCGTGACGGCAAACCGGTGTTGGGTGTCTGCGGCTCCCCGAACCTGGGTCCTGTGGGCACAGACGTTTGCCCGCCCGGCACCGGCGTCGTGTTCTTCGCAGTCGCTGGTCGTGGCGCATTCTCCGTGCCGATGGCAGCGCTGGACAGCGCAGCAGCGGCGGATGTGCACGCATCACCGAAGCAGCTGCTGTCTGCTCTTGAGACCCTTCCTGGGGCGTCACAATTGGCGGTGAGTGCATCACGGCCATTGAATGCGTTGCGTGTTGCGGAGTCGTCATCAGACAGCGCATGCGCAGCGCATGGGGACACGGCGAGAGTGTCTGCGGCATTGGGAGTTGATCGCTCGGCATGCAAACCCGTTCAGATGGATTCCTGTGCTAAATACGGAGTCTGCGCTCGCGGCGAGGCGGAGCTCTACTTGCGTTTTCCGCCCGACACGTACCGCGAGAAAGTGTGGGACCATGCGGCGGGGACCATCTTGGTGGAGGAATCGGGAGGCAAGGTGACGGATTGCGCGGGCCGCCCCCTCGACTTCGGCCAGGGCAGGTACCTTGACATGGCCGGCGGCATCGTCGCGGCGCCAGCGCAGCACCATGCTGCTGTGCTGGAGGCAGTGAACAAGTGCATTGTGCGCAAGTCCATGAGCAGCACACATTGAAAATGCCAATGCCTCTGCTTTTGGAACTTGAGCAAGCTTCAATCAATATGCCAAAGCCCTCCGATCGGGATATTGATGGCCGGGATGCACACAGCGGTACTAGTATGTGGACTGCATGGCAGTGAGACATTCTTCGCCGGCCCTTTGGCAAAGGCCCATTCGCCCACCATGGACATGCCGGTGGCTGTCATGGCGGCTGTTGCCTCGCCACAGGGTTCCGAGAGCGATGAGGATGATGACGCGTTGGAGGGACAGCCTCAGGTGCCGCCACAGCAGGACGGCACCCGCCGCAGACAAGGCAGTCGGCGTCGCCGACCTCCTGGCCCCAATAGCCCGCCACGACAGCGTCGGACTGCGGCTCAACTACGAGCCGCCGCAGGCAGTGCGTTGACGCCCGAAGCGGAGGCTGTTTTAGACCAGCTCGCCGCTGCCGAGCTAGCACTCACCCTCGTGCGGGGCCGAGCAGCTGCCGCTCGAGAAGCAGCTCGTGTCGCCTCTCTGGACGCGGACGGCGAGTTGCGTGCGGCGACAGACGAGGCGCGAGCGGCTGAGGGGGACTTGGAGAGAGAGCGCGTAGCAGTGGCCGCTGGAGCTGTGGCTGCCGCGAGTCGAGCAGCTGCCCTTGAGGATGACATTGCTGCCTGCGAAGCTGCCAACATGGAGGCACAGAAGCAGGTGCGTTCGCGCGTTGAAACGTGGTGCTTGACACCTCTCGCTTCGTTCTGACTTGTCTTGTGACGTTCCTTTCCACACGCAAAGTTGGCTGCAACACTCGCCTCACGAGACAGCACAGCAAGATCAGTGCCTGATGTCGTCACAGCTGCCGCCACAGCAGAAGCCGATGTCGAGTCTGCACGGCGCGAGCTTGCCTTTGCTGAGGCTGAAGCAGCGGCACAGGCCGCCGCTGCGCGTGAGGCTGCAGAGCGGCAACCCCCAGCACAGCCGCAAGAGCAGCAGCAACACGTGTTGTGGAGTCGTGATCAAAGAGAAGCGCTGGAATCACTGCAGCGATCAGCTGAGGCATCAGAGCGGGCCGCAGACGACGCGGAAAGACAAGCACAAGCTGCTGTGGCTGCAGCTGCGAGGTGGCCCACTCCCGGAGCGAGACAGGAGGAGCTACAGCGTCGATTGGCGTCACTCGCGGAGCAGCTGGTGGCAAGGCAGGCGGCGTGTGCAACTGCAGAGAGTGAAGTCCAGCGGTTGAGTCAGCGCCTGCGCGCTGTGCACGCTGAATCAGCTGACATGCACGCGCACGTGCATGCGACTCGGCGACGGAGGCAAGGTGATGGCGGAATCAAGGACAAGGGGGGCGAAGGTGGTGGCGGTCGCAGACCTCGGGGCTTGCCATCTGCGCTGTCGGATGTTGACTCCGCACTGGCGGCATTAGCGGCGCGGCTGCGAGCTAGCCCAGGGCTGCGTACAAGCTTCGCGTTGTATGTCATGGCACTGCACGTTTTTGCCTTCCTCATGTTGGCTTTCCGCGCGAGCACGACAGACAAGAGTTTCGAGGTGTACGTAACACGGTGATGTAAATGAGACACAGTGTGTGTGATCAAATGTGGAAACCCCTGTGAGAAGGCGCTGGTGCTGGTGCAGGTGCTGGAAGCGGTGCAGGAAGCGGCGCGGGCGCGGGCGCGGCTGCGGTGGACCGATGACGAGAAAATAGTCCGCCAAGCTTGCTCACCGGGGTTGTAGGAGCAGGTGTTGGCGCCGGTGCCGCCACTGGTGCGCTAAGAGCTGTTGCATATTCTGGCGCGCTAGCTGCCCCAGCTGGCGCTGATGCGGGCGAGCTAGCTGCCCCAGCTGGTGCGGATGCCGGCGTGCTTGCCGATCCAGCTGGCGCAGATGCCGGCGCGCCACTTGCGCTTGCGCCAGGAGCCGAGATGGGGCTTGAAGCAGCTCCGGAAGGGCTGGTTGCTGGCCCTGCCACCGGTCCGGCCGCCGCAGCCGCTGCCGCTGCTGTTCCCGCTGCTGCGCCTGCTGCGGCACCAGTTTTGGCTGTAGCCACAGCACTCCCCGAAGCGGCAGTCGAACCTGCCGCCGCCCCAGCAGTGGTGCCAGCAACCACTGCTGTGCTTCCCGCAACGGCACCAGCCTTCCCTGCGGCCACAGGCGTGGTCGCAGCCGTAGCAGCTGTCACGCCCTTGGCGGTTGTAGCCGTGCTCACACCAGCAGCAGCTGAGCCACTTCCGGCACCTGCAACGCCCCCAGTCGATGCCCCGCCTCCTCCCTGTGCAGCCAGCACCGCCTCCGCCGCCTGCTCGACTTCGAGCTGCTGCTGCGCCGCGGCTTGATCGCCCACTTCTTCAGCAGCAAGCACCTCCGACGGCGTCACAGCGGTCGGGGAGCCATACGGCTGCATGATCAATGGCTCCGCCACAGTCTGAGGTTGCCCATCTACTCCAAGCGGCTGCGTCAAAGTCGCAGGCTGCAGCGGAGTGGTGGCCGACGCTGATGTCGTAGCAACGACAGCAGCTGCTGGCGGCGGCGATGCGACGGACGCGGCCACTGGCGCCGGTGCTGGCGCGGGTGTCACTGCTGGCGCTGGCGCTGGAGCAACTCGTGTGGTTGTCCTCGTCGTTGTGACGACTACCGCGGGTGCAGGCGCCGGTACAGGTGCAGGTGCGGGCGCGGGGCTGATTGCAGTAGCGGTCAACATGACCACACTGGGAGGTGGTGGCTGGAAAGGCATCAGCTGCTGGTTGAACACCTCGTCCTCGCCGTAGATGTTGCCCTCAGCAGCGCCGCCACCAGCGCGGAGCAGCCATTGAGTGCCAGGCGCGCAGTTGACACACGCCGCCCACTCCGGCGGTGGGTTCGGCGGCGGGCTCGGCGGTGGCGGAGGGTACAAAAACAAGTAAGTGCCTCCTGCGACACCACCGACCAGCGCTGCATTCGCCTCTGCGAGCTTCAAGCCGCTATGCGCCTCGCTACTGGTAGGGCTCGCCCCCGGGCCAGGGGAAGGAGCAACCGCCAGTGTGAGCGGCTCGCCATACGGGATGGGCGCCGCCGCCGCTGGCCCAGGCGCCCGTGCTGCCGCTACCGCTGCTGCAAGACCAGGCACTGCCGCCAAGTCAGGCAAGCCGGTGGATGTCGCGTTTGCAATCTCGTCACTTGAGAACGCGGCAGGCGCAGCGACAGGGCCAGGCCCGGACTCGGAGGTGGTGGCTCGCACATCAGATGCAGGCGCGGGCGCTTCCAAAGGCGATGGCGCAGCGGCAGGAGCAGAGGCGTTCGCAGGGGCAGCAATGGCAGCAGTAGGGGCCACGGGCGGGGCTGTGGCAGTTGCTGGCGCTACAGCCGGCGCAGCCACTGGTGCAGCCACCGGTGCGGCCGTCGGCACGGTCGTCGGCGCCGCAGTCGGCGCCGCAGTCGGCGCGACAGCGGGTTGTGAAGCTACTGCAGGCGATGGTGACACTGCAGGCAAAGGAGCGACTGGAGAAGGCGGAGGCGGCGGCGGCGATGCCACTGGCGCAAGCGGCGCCGCTGGTGACGGCGGCGGCGCATGTGGCGCTGGCGGAACATGCGGCGGCGGGTTGGGCGGGTACGGCGGTGCCAAAGGCGCCGTAGCCAGCGCCGAGACGACAGTGGCCAGCGCTGATGCCACCGGTGCAGGCGCCTCCTCCTCTGACGGAGTCATGGTCACATCAGTCGCGGCGTACACCACGGACGTCATCTGGTCCGAGCTGGTGTCCCCATCTACGTTGTCGGTGCTCAGTGTTCTCGGGTCCACGTTCGCGTCCGACGGCGCAGCTGCTGGCTCCGCCGACGCGAACCCTGCGAAAGCCGCTGCTACTGCTGAGTTACTAGCCCACGCCGGCGCTGCGCCCGCCGTCAACGACGGTGTTTGCTCACCAGGGCTTGACGCTGGACCAGGCACAGGCGCCGGAGCGACCGCTGTCGCAGCCGGTGACTCAGCAACTAGCAACGGCGCAGCAATAAAGCTGCTCGCTGGCACGGCCACGGGCGTCGCTGAAGGCGGGGCGAGCAGAATGTTTGGCACGACAGGCAGGGCGCCGACGGAGCCCGCTGTTGTGTCCTGCCAGCTCGCTGCGCTCGCGGACAGTGGCGCCGGCACTGCGGTGGGGCCCGGCGGCACAGAGAAGCTCGAGCGAGCGAGGAGGCCGTGCAAGGCTCGCCGTGGTGGGTCCTGCACGACATCAGGGCCGGGCGTTAGGCATCCAGGGGTGTTGATCGCTCACAAGGACGCGCAGGGGCGCAACACACAGCGCGCTGCAGCCACACGCCCCAGGGCACTAGAACGCACCTGTGGCACGTTCGCGTTTCCACTGCTGACGCCCAGCACCGCGAGAGCCGAAGTCAGCAGCTGCCTCGGCATCCTGCACTCTCTTATTGCGTGTTTACGCGAGGGCTCAAGACACGCACGGTGTTTGGTGACAGCCCATTCTGGCACACGAAAAGGACAAGGCGAGGGCGTCAACTTGTGGCTGTGTTGGACACGTCATTTGACTGATTTCTGGCTTGCAAGCAGCGCTTTGCGCGCCGCCAGCGCCGCAAAGTTGCGCCCGATCGCCTGCTCCATGAACTGGCGGCCCGTGAGTGCAGGCAAGTCGTCCCGGGGCGCTCGAATTAGCGTGCTCGCCTTCGCCTGGTTGAAGTAGGCGATGCTGAACCTCGGTTGTTGTGCTTGAGCGCTCCCTCCCGGGGGCGCACGCACCCGGTGCCGAGTGGAGGTCACAGCATTACCGGTCCACAGCGCGAGCATGTCACCCAAGTTGCAGGTGATGCAGCCCGGCGATGGCGGCACGGGCACCCAGATATCCGCATCTGAAGCGTCGCTCTTGCCGGGAGCGGGGCAGATCTCAAGGCCTGCTTGCCCCGGGCGCTGGAACAACAAGGTGAGGACGTCGAAGTCGGTATGCGCTCCAGCCCTCCACCTGCCTGCGATGTCACCTTGTCCGCGGCCAGTGAGCGGCATATAATGAAGCAGCCGCAAGGCCGTCTGAACGTCAGGAGCTATTGGATCGTGCTCATCTAACAAGAATGTCTCCGGCATATGCAACGCCAACGCCAGCGCACGTAGCAAGACGGCCGACACCGCATGCGCCGCGGCCATGAACTGCGTCAGTGTGGCTCGCAAACCAGGTGCATCAGCTTCAGCAGGCCAAGCGCATGAGCTGGTGTAGCCGAACTGGAAGCTCTCTTTCAGGTCAGCGGTGCCTGTTGACGGCCGAACCTGCGCCTCTTTCTCCCATCCACCTGCCCAGCCAGCAAACGGCGTGCGGCCCTTTATTTCATCAGGCAGCGCAAACAGCTTCTCCGCTGCAGCAAAGGCGCTATCAATGACCTCCTGTGGCATTCCGTGATTATACACCTGCAAGAAGCCGCTCTGCGTGGCGGCAGCCGCCACTTGAGCCACCAGGGTATCATGGTCACTCGTCCACAGCGACAGATCAACAAAGCCCGCACCAGAGCCACACAGCCCTGGCGCTGGTGCAGGATGCGATGCCGAGGCAGAGGACATCGCGTTGTAGCCGCCACGGTCCATGGACTCATGCAGCTTGAAGTGGAAATACTCCAGCGTTGTCCGCCCTGATGGATGGCGCGCCGGCGTCTCCGCCGTCACGAATCTGCTCAGCGGCGCAACCGTGGCCTCTAAATTGAAGTACGTGAACACAGCAGTGGACAGGCGGGGCTGTGAAGACTGCGTCACGACACGATGTACAGCTGATCGATAGGCGTCGTTGGTCAACTGAGCAATCTGGTCGCCACTGTTGATGATCAAACATCCGGGTTTAGGAGGCACAGGCAGCCAGTTGCCATCCATCTGGACTTGCAAGCCAGGCGTCATGTCTGTAGCCAACAGCGTGAATGCGCCCCAATCTGCGTGTGCGCCTGCACCGAGACGACCTGCAGCCACATCGCTGGGATCGCCCGCATAGCGCATCTGTTTGAGAACCATGAATGGCCTCGAGGCCAGTCGGGCTCTTTCTGTGTCATCCACTCCAAGGGCATCGAACAGCAAGCCGTTCAGCTTGTCATTAAGGGCAGCTGACGCGGCTGTGTACTCAGAGCACGTCGTTGCGTGGCCAGGCACGGGCGGCGTGTACAGCGTGCTGCCTGCAAACACGTCAGCGCCAGGAGGAGCCACATAGCCGGTCATCAGCGCGTTGTTGGTGGCACAGAATGCTTCCTTGCTATCTCCGTGCACTGGCGTCCCTTGCGCGTCGAGCTGCTGGCTGCCACTGCATTGGTATCCAATATCCAAGTACGGGTCGAACGGCATAGCCGCTTTGGTTGCCGCTGGCAGCGCAAACAGCGCCGCGCTTGAGGCGAACCTGCGGGGTCAAGGTGTAAGAGTCAGTGACAAGCCGCGGCGCAGTGCTTGCTGGTCTTCGTTTCGTGGTACGCACTGCTTTGCAATCAGCTCCTCTGGTATGCCGTGGTTACAGACGTAGAAGAAGCCGTATTTGCGCAGAGCTTCGTCCACTTGCCAGGCAAGAGCAGCAGCTGGCTGTGCCAGGTCAAGCACAGGCACCTCGTCCATGGTGGCGCGTGTCTCGAACAACCTGCAGCACTGGGATGAAAAGCGCCGTTCGGCGACGGCGAGCTATCCCCACTGGCGGTCCCTCCTCCGCAAAAGCTGCTCGCGCATGATGCTTTTTGTTCGACACCCTCAGCTGGCGCCCCGCAGAGCCTATCACCTAGTATGGTCGTCTCGTAAACAAGCTCATAGCCATGGCTCTCGTTTCCGCATCAACGCAAGACGCTGTCGCGCAGACGCTGCCGCGCGGTGACTGTTCTGAGGAGCTCGTCTTATCATACGAAGAAGCGCTGGCGCTCGTCGGCACTGGCGTCTTCCAGCGCCGCACGCTCTGGCTCTGCGGACTCGGCAATGCCGCAGACGCCGTGGAACTCCTGGTGGTGTCGCTGGTACTGCCTGCTGTCGGCCCCGACGGAGCGTCGCTGAGGCTCTCCGTGCCACAGCTCGCGTCGTTATCAGCCGCTCTGTTCTGGGGAGCCATGGTAGGCACGCTCGCGTGGGGAGTCTTCTCTGACGCTGTCGGCCGACGGAAAGCACTGTCTGCAGCAATGGCCATAGCCGCAGGCTTCGGCTTACTCTCCGCAGTTGCTGGGAGCTTCGCAACGCTTGTGTTGTGCCGCACGCTTGCAGGGATCGGTGTCGGTGGCTCAATTCCAGTTGTGTATGCTTGGCTGAGCGAAGTCCTCACTCCCGCAGCCAGGGGCAAATACATGGTGCTGTTGGCCTCGAGCTGGATGGTGGGCAGCATCTGCACCGCCATCGCTGGGCTCGCTATTGTGCCCAGCCATCCTGTGACCGGATGGCGCTGGTTCCTCGCTTTTGCTGCTCTCCCATCGGCCATATGCGGGCTGTGGGCACAATTTGCAGCGCCGGAGAGCCCCAGGTGGCTGCTCTCCCGCGGCAGGGGTGAAGAGGCGATTGCGCTCCTGAGGAAGGCTGCAATTGTCAATGGCTGTGAGGGCGCCATTCCGCCGCATGCCACACTCGCACTGCCATCGGCACGAGTAGCCAGCGCTGATGCACCTCGCGGGTCGGCTCTGCTCGCATCGCAGTGGAGAACCATTTCTTCCCTGTTCTCGCGGCCCATGCGGGCCACTTCTCTAGCTCTCTGTTTTGTGTGGTTCGGGATCAGCTGTGGCTGGTATGGAACCGTTCTCTGGTTCCCCGAATAGTGCGTTTCACTGTGCGTTCCACTAGGAAGCGCCTTGTTATCTGACTCCCAATTGGCGCATCGCCCCTACAGTTTCAAGACCCGGGCTGACGCAGCAAACACGTCGCCTCCGCGCCCACCGCCCGGACCGGGAGCGCCGCCGTCACACCTGGACTCGTCGCCATTCACCGCTCAATTAGCTGTTGCTGTGTCCAATTTGCCGGGCAATCTAGTGTCCGTGTGGAGCGTCGACGCGTTGGGAAGACGCATGACGCTAGCATCGAGCCTCTTGGCGGGTGCGCTTGCAGCAATAGCCTTTGCGTTCGTGGACGTCAATGCCGGTCGCGGCGCTGCCCTGGCGGCTGCATGTGCGTTCAATGCGCTCTCAGTTGGCGCGTGGAATAGCTTGGAATGCTACACCGCGGAGCTGCTTCCAACCGCGGTCCGTGCCAGCGGCCTGGGCATGGCAAGCGCGGCCGGCAAGTTTGGCAGCATAGCTGGTCAATTGATCAATGGCGCGCTGCTCCCCGTCGCGCTATGGGCGCCCTTGCTGCCTGGAGCTGGTGTGATGGTCCTTGCCTCCTTCATTGTGATGCGCATGAAGACTGAAACCAAAGGCCGGGTGATGCAGGATGCCGTGATGGAGCACACTGTGCACGGCGGCGTCGAGGCTCGTGATGAGTTGGATGAAGTCGGCGTCGTGCGCAAGGCCTCAGATGTGGAGCTGACGCATTTGCTGGGCAAACACAGCAACGGTGACAGAGAACTGTAGAATCGTGTACACATATCATAGACTTCGCTTCTGCAAGTCATCGAGCGTCTCATAGGGCGGCGGCTCTGCGTGCACTTTCTTGCCAGCTCGTATGACGTTGCGGTCATGCTGACTGCGGGAGAGCATCTCGTTCAGGCTGCGGGCACGGAGAATGATGCAATCTGCTGGCCGCCCCAGCGCTAGGCGGCCGTGGGGTAACCTCATGGCATCTGCTGGCGCTGTTGTAGCTGCAGAGAGCCAACCCAGGACAGGATGATCCAGGTGGGCTATCTTCACAGCTTGAGACATGGCATCCAACATGTCGAGGTCCCCGTACGCGTAGAAAGCGTCACGCGTGTTGTCACTTGCAATCGCGACGCGCACACCAGCCGCACGCAGCTCGTGCAGGAGAGTGACACCGCGCCATCGCGGCGTTCGACCATGCACGCGGTCCTGAAGATACATGTTCACCGGCGGCAAGGAGACGACAGTAGCGCCTGCGGCTGCGATGGCTGCGATAGCTTTCACCCGCTTGTCGTCCTGCAGCAGTGCGAGCGCGCATAGATGGCCCAGTGTCAGGCGGCTCCCTGTCACGCCGTGGCGCATGGCAGCAGCACAGACTAATTCAGCGCCATCGGCGCAGTCATCGCCATTCTCATCGACGTGCAGATCAACATCTAGATCGTGCTTTGCGGCTGCCGCAAAGAATGCATCGAGAACAGCGGCGAAATCGTCCGGCCGGCATCCTCCGTGCGCTCCTCCCTGGCGCTCCAGAGACTCCCTCGCCAATGAGCTCGCACGCTCACTGGGTGGTGCCGTCAACTGGCTGATGCTGCCGCCCAGGATGCCGCTGTGACTTGCAACAAGCGCTGCCAGAACATCGCCTTCTCCACCAGCCCTGAACTCAGTCAGCGGGATGACCATGCCCACCAGCTGCAGCTCTACACGTCCTGCCCATCGCGCACGCGCGTCCACCATGATAGGCCACACCCACGACGCGTGCTTGCTGGTTGTGACCACATGTGTCCTCAGTGCTGACGTTCCATACG
>Ga0164296_1002761_pt1 | contig 17111 bp, 16 predicted proteins | sample GEODES057metaG_FD_113533 | JGI IMG/M metagenome (GOLD analysis project Ga0164296, IMG submission 113533) | Dystrophic lake water microbial communities from Trout Bog Lake, Wisconsin, USA - GEODES057 metaG | ecosystem: Environmental > Aquatic > Freshwater > Lake | place: USA: Trout Bog Lake... | reverse complement strand
GATTTCGTCGTGAACAACGCTGGCATTATGGGCCCCCACGGGCCCGATTCGGGACATAGGCAACTCTGGGCAAATCACCTCGGGCACGTGGCACTCACTGCACTGTTGCTTGACCGTCTTGAGGAGAATGCCGGTCGCATCGTTGCTGTGTCGTCGCTCATGCATACCCGAGGTCGCCTTGATCCAAAGGCACCCTTAGCCATCGAAGGCCAGGCGCCAATGACGGCCTATGGTTCGACCAAATTACTGAATCTTCTCTTCGCACAAGAAGGAGACCGTCGTCTTCGCGCCGCTCGCAAGACCGTGTCGCTTCGAGCAGCCCATCCAGGCAATGCGCGAAGTGACCTCACTGCAAACGGCCTCGCGAGCGGACGGCCGCCGATCATCGAAAAAACGGTGGCTTTCTTTGGCGACAAGATGGCGCAATCGACAGTTCGTGGCGCGCTACCCACTCTCCGGGCTGCTCTCGATCCAACCCTGCCCTCTGGCGTCTTCGTCGGACCATCAGGGCCCTTCGAGCTCTGGGGAGATCCCGTCGTCGTCAAGCCCTCGCGCAAGGCCTCTGTTCCGGGCCTCGCTGCTGCTGCCTTTGACGCGTCCCTCGCCGCAGTGAACGCGACGTGGCCTTAAGAATCTGAGCGTTTGAGCAAAAAGGTCGCCGTACATTTGCTCATGAGTTGGCCTTGCTCGTCTCGAACTGTCCCCTCGCCGTAGGCGACTTGTCGGGCAAGTCGCACGACATCGCCGCGAAAACTGTAGGTGTCACCCTTCAGACAAGGTCGAAGCGTTTCGGTCTTGATCTCTAATGTGGCTCGAGAAACGTCACGTCCACGAAGTGCCGAATTAATTGCAAAATTGATAATCGCATCAAGCAACACGGTGTGAACCCCGGCTTGCACAATGCCCCGGGGGTTTGCCGCGAGCTCCGTTGGCGTGAACATTCCCTCCGCCCAACCGAGATCTTCGCCATCGACGCCATAGGCATCAATCGAGGCCCCGAGGGCACTAATCAGGGGCATTCCACCGTCGCCCAGCCATTTGTCCATGTTTTTGAATGCGTCAGACATTGCTAGGGACGATAGTCGGAAGAGATTTGGTAGCCTGAATTCCCGTACCTCCGGCGTTTCCCCTAATGTCGCCGGACTCAGATTGGAGAAAGACATGGCTGACGCAGTCATCATCGATGCGATCCGGACCCCCGGTGGCAAGCGAAACGGCAAGCTCAGCGGCTGGCACGCTGTTGACCTTGCCTCCGAGATCTTGATCGCTCTGCAAGAGCGCAACAACCTTGACCCCGCCCTCGTTGACGACGTCATCATGGGCTGCGTCATGCAGGTTGCTGAACAAGGCGTGAACGTAGGCCGCAACGCCATCTTGGCAGCAGGCTGGCCTGAGTCCGTCCCGGCAACCACCATCGACCGCCAGTGCGGTTCTTCGCAGCAAGCCGTCCACTTCGGCGCCCAGGGCATCATGGCCGGCGCGTACGACGTTGTCGTCGCCGCTGGCATCGAGGCCATGTCTCGCGTGCCCATGGGTTCTTCTGTCGTTCAGGGCATGGGCTTCCCTTACGGCCCACGCGTCGGCGATCGCTACCGTCCCATCGGCGGCCTCGTCAACCAGGGCATTAGTGCCGAACTCATCGCAGAGAAGTGGGGCTTCAGCCGTGAAGACCTCGATGCACTCTCATCAGAGTCGCACCGACGTGCGCAGATCGCCACCGAAGAGGGTCGTTTCGACAATGAGATCATCAAGGTTGAAATTCGCGACGCCGACGGAAAAGGAACTGGCGAGTACCTGACCGTTGACGAAGGTATTCGTCCCGGCACCTCTGTTGAGTCGCTGGCAAAGTTGAAGCCCTCCTTCAAGGAAGGTGGCGTGATCCACGCCGGGAACTCCTCGCAGATTACCGATGGTGCGTCGGGCGTCCTCATGATGAGCGAAGCCAAGGCCAAGGAACTTGGCTACAAGCCACGTGCACGCGTGCACGCGTTCGCTGTCGTTGGCTCCGACCCGGTGCTGATGCTCACCGGCCCCATTGCAGCCACGAAGAAGGTCCTCGACAAGGCCGGTTTGACCATTGACGACATGGACCTCATTGAAATCAACGAAGCCTTTGCCCCAGTTGTTCTGGCATGGCAAAAGGAACTCGGTGCCGACATGAGCAAGGTAAACGTCAACGGTGGCGCAATGGCCCTTGGACACCCACTCGGTGCCTCAGGTGCCAAGCTCACCGCAACCTTGTTGAACGAACTTGAGCGCACGGGTGGCCGCTTTGGCCTCCTGACGATGTGCGAAGGCGGCGGCATGGCCAACGCCACCATCATCGAGCGTTTGGGCTAAGAACGTCCCACCGCAGTGTGGTTTGGTGACGGGCCGCTCTGGAGTTCTCTCTGAGAAGTCTGGGGCGGCCCGTTGTCGCGTGCGTGCTGTCGTGCTTCGTTCTTATCGATACGACGTTGCCATGAGGAATCCTCCGGCAATCATCACCACGCCGACGAGGAGAAACCAGCCCGAGGGCGTGCCAAAGACCGACAGGTAGTTCAAGAGGATGAGCACCACGCCGAGCAGCATGAGCAGCAGCATCGTCGGGGCCCACCAGCGTGGACTGACCTTCGCACTCGATGGTGTGGCCTTGGTGTAGCGACCCGAAGTTTCAGGGTCGGTATAGCGGCCAAGACTCCCGCCACCTTTCGGGGTTGCCCTCCCTTGAGCAGATCGACCCTTGCGAGAACCTGTGTTGTTGGCCATGGATGAAAACTTTACTCAGGGATTTTGACCTCGCCACTGCGTCTAGCCTCTTACCTTGTGGCCACCAAGGTGCTGATTATCGACAACTACGACTCGTTCACCTACAACCTCGTTCAAGAGTTGGGGGAACTGGGCGCAGAGATCATTGTTTTTCGAAACGATGCGATCACAGTCGAGGGGATCCGCCGCGAGCGTCCAGACCGGCTGCTGCTCTCTCCTGGGCCGGGGAGGCCCAAGGCTGCAGGGATCACCTGCACGGTGCTCGAAGAACTCGGTGGTGACATTCCAATTCTTGGCGTCTGTCTTGGTCATCAGGCCATTGGTGAAGTCTTTGGTGGCGACGTGATTGCTGCCCCGACCTTGATGCATGGAAAGGTTTCGGAGATTCACCACGACGACAAAGGCGTCTTTGCTGGGTTAGAAAATCCTTTTTCAGCCACTCGCTATCACTCACTCGTCGTTGACCCGACGACCGTGCCAGCGTGCCTCGAGGTCTCTGCACGAACCTCGGATGGCGTGATCATGGGCCTTCGGCATCGAGAACTCCCAATTGAGGGCGTGCAGTTCCACCCGGAATCAATTCTCACGCCTTCGGGGCCCTCGTTACTTCGAAATTTCCTCTCTCAGAAGGACTAACCCCGTCCCGGCGTCTTAGCCACCCGAAGTCGGGGTCACTGAATTGCAGGAGAGAGTAATTTGCTCCCCGGCCGACGCTGGTTGCCCTCCTACCGGCGACGTCGAGGTGACAACTTGGTCTTGACTACATGACGTGAGCCCGACAAGCCCCACCCCTTGGAGCGTGGCGTTGGCCTGCGAAACTGTTTGACCCCTGACGTCCGGTACGTAGAGATTGCACGACCCAGTCGAGACAGTGATATTGACTGCGCTCTGGGGAGCGACAGAACTTCCAGACGCGGGGCTTGAACCAATGATGATTCCCGTGCCGTAGGAATTCGAACACGCCGACGATTGCGATCCCAAGGTCAGATTTGCTTGGGAAAGAATCGACGCAGCTGAGGAGGCTGGCTGACCAAGAAGCGTTGGCACAGTGACCGACGTCGGCGCACCGACCACTGTCAAGGTCACAATCGATCCCTTCGGCGCTTGTCCACTCGAGGGAGTTTGTGACACGACTGAGTTCACTGGGTTTGCCGCACTCGGTGTAATCGTCGAATAGGTAACCGACGCTTGGAATCCCGCAGCTTGGAGAGCGGTTTCGGCATCAGTCAGTTGCTGTCCAACCACATTTGGCACGGCAACTTTGATGGCTAAGGACCCATCCGAAACTGTGAGGTCGACTCTGGTGCCCTTTGCCACAGCAAGGCCAACATTTGGATTGGTGGAGAGAACTTGACTGGCTGGCTGTGCTGAGGCTTGTGTGGTCACTGTGCCAGGGACCAAGCCTTCTTGGGTCAATTGTGCCTTGGCGTTTTTCAAACTGAGCCCGACCACGTTTGGAACCGTGAGCGGACCTCCCTTTGAGCTCGTCGCAAGAACGATCCCTGCTGCAGCCAGCGCAGCAACAACAAGACCGACAACGACAAAGATCCAGGGATTCGTCTTCTTCTTGCGGTTTCGAACCAAGTCGGTTCGGGGTCCTTGAAAAATTGGCACCGCTTGGGTGCGGTTGATTGCAGCCATTGTGGTGGTTGCATTCACTTCTGCCGCGTGTGCCGCTTCTGGATCCGGTGCCTCAACTGTTTCGCCGTTGAGAAAACGCAACAAGTCTTCTCGCAGTTGTTCGGCTGATTGATAGCGATCAAGCGGACTCTTCGCAATGGCCTTCATGGTGATCGCCTCGAGTGGAATTGGCACCTGTGCATTGAAGACTCGAGGGAGTGGCGCCACGTCACGGACGTGCTTTGACGCGACGGCAACCGGCGAATCACCGGTAAAGGGGGGTCGGCCACACAACATTTCAAACAACACAATGCCCAGCGAATAGAGGTCGCTCCGTGCGTCAACAACCGTGCCTTCAGCCTGTTCTGGCGAGAAATACGTTGCCGTTCCCATCACTGAACCGGCTTGCGTCAAGCTCTCTTCGGTGTTGACTGCTCGAGCAATTCCAAAGTCAGTGACTTTGACTTGCCCATCCTTCGTGAGCAGAACATTTCCTGGCTTGATGTCGCGGTGAACGACACCACGCCGGTGTGCGTAGTCAAGAGCTGCAGCAACGCTGGCGGAAATCCGAGCTGCTTCGTTCGGCTCGACCGTGCCGGACTCTCGAATCACATTTGAAAGCGTCTCGCCTTCAATGAATTCCATCACGATGAAATAGGTGCCACCATCCTCACCCCAGTCAAAAACCGGAACGATATTTGGATGTGACAATTTCGCTGCCGACTGCGCCTCTCGACGAAAGCGCTCCACGAACGTGGGGTCAACACTGAGCTCTGGAAAGAGAACTTTCAGGGCGACTGTGCGATCAAGCAGCTGGTCGTGGGCTCGAAACACCTGGGCCATGCCGCCGCGAGCCACCAAGTGGGTGAGTTGATAGCGATTAGAGAAAATTCGGGCGTCGTTTACAGGCTCCACAGTCCGCTTAGCCTATTCCTTCTCAGGCACGTCAGAACGTGCACCCATCATCCCGGACACGTCGTCGGCGTATTCACCACAGGCGCATTGGCGTAATACGCCAAAACACCTTGCACCATGCAGTTCATGACAGGCCCTGCCACTGCCGCGCCGGTCCCGCTGAGCGCCTGATTGGGCAACACGACGGCAAGGGCGACTTCAGGGTTATCGGCTGGTGCAAAGGCAATCATCCAGTCGTCCGTGCGGAGGTTGACCGCTCCAGCGTTGGTCTGGGCTGTACCGGTCTTTGCGGCCACCTTTGACGCTGGGGAAAAGACTCCGGCTGCCGTACCTTCCGAGACCACCTGCTGCATCAGTGTAGAGACCTGGCTCGCAACCGCCGGGGTCGTAGCGGTGCGCCACGGACTCGGCTCATATTTCGTCACGAGGTCGCCTTGACTTGTGCGAATTTCTCTCATGAGATGAGGCTTCATAACGACGCCGCCATTGGCAATTGCGGCGGCATCTAGGGCGTTCTGTAGGGCGGTAGCTGCGACGTTGCCCTGGCCAATAGCGCTGTATGCGATGAAGGGCTTCTGCGCCGTGAGTTGCGCGACAGTCGGGAAATTAGACGTCGCCACGCCAGGGATGTCGAGCGGTGGCCGTGAATTGAACCCAAATGCGGTCGCTTGACTAAAGAGAACTGGCGCGCCGAGATCAAGACCCAGCAGGGCAAAGCCAGTGTCACAGGAGGGCGGCAACATTTGTGCCACGGTCCCACCACAAGAGCCAAAGCCAAAGTTCGAGAGTGTCTTATCAGTATCGGGAAGAGAAATCGTGGTGGTGATGGGATACGACTTCGTCGCGAGGTCCGGCCTCTGTTGATACGCCGCCGTCGAGGTCACCACTTTAAAAGTCGAACCGGGTGGGAATGTTTCTTGAAAACTCAATGCCAACAATTTTGAGAAGCCGTTTGCGTCCTTTGCAATGTCATTGGCCCAGGCTGCCTTCTCTACCGTTCCACTTGGTGACGCCAAGGGATTGGGGTCGTAGCTTGGGTTTGAATACATCGCAAGTACGTCGCCGTTTTTGGGATTGAGTGCCACCACTGCGCCATCGCGGCCAGCAAGTTGGCTCTGTGCCAACTTCTGAAGAGAAGGCACCAGGGTGAGTGCAACCGAATCGGTTGAATTTGTCGGAGACAGAACCTGCGCGAGCGAGCTTGCCGGCTGAGAATGTGAGACAAGGTAGGAGTTGTATTGCGCTTCAATGCCCCAGTCGCCATAAATAGGTGAGAAGAAACCGGTGACTTGTCCCGTCAGATCAGCCAAGGGATAGGTCCGCTGATACTTATATTGCGCGTTCGGTGTGGGGACGGATTGCGCCAAGATGGTGCCGTCAGCAGCGAGAATCGACCCGCGACCTTCACTCAGGCGAGCCGCCGCAACCCGAGGATTATTTGGGCTCGTGGCCAGCGCATTCGCCCGACGGAACTGCACGTTGGCACCTTGGATCAAGATGACGCCGAACAAGAGCATCAGAAACAGGGCAAGCACACGAATACGTTTCTGCACGAGCGCCTCAGCCTCCTGAAGTAGCCGTCGTTGACGTGCCCGGAACTGTGGTTGTCGTCGTTGGTTGCGCTTGTTTGAATTCCTGCACCAGATTCGCCACGTACTGCTGTGCTGCACTCAAGGATGGTTCCGTGACATCCTTTGCCAAGATCGCACGACGAATCGGTAGTACTTCGTTCAACGTCGTTGACGTTGTCTCGACCTTCTTTGGAGAAATCCAGAGCAAGCCACCTGGCCGCCCTTGGTAGATCACAATCGAATTGCCCTCACTGGTGACGTAGTACTGCGAATTCGAGTACCACGTAATAAACGAAATTGCGCCCACGATGAGAGCAACGACGAGGAGTGCAAAGCCGACCACCCGAAACGTAATGGCACGTGGCGCACCCAAGCGACGACGTCGCTGCAGCCACGATTCCTCACCTTTTTCAAGTCCCGGAGGCGTTGCTCGCACGGTGGAAATTGAAGACGAGCTCACGCCGTCTGAGACAAGAGCGTCAATGACGATCACCGAGATGTTGTCCGCTCCTCCATGGGCATTTGCTCGACGAACTAAATCTTCCGCTGCTTCAGTTGGATCAGCAACGGTGTCGAGGACTCGCGTGATCTCCTCTTCGTCAAGTTCATTTATCAGACCATCAGAGCAAAGAAGGACGCGGTCACCAGAGATCAAATTGAGTTCAAAGAGATCAACGTCTACGTGGTCTGAAGTGCCGAGCACCCTCGTGATGACATGTCGCTGTGGGTGCGTCGCTGCCTCCGCAGGACTCAGTCGTCCGTCTCGAATCAGTTCGGCCACCATCGAGTGATCTTCGGTGATCTGCTCAAGCTGGCCGTCATGAAAAAGGTAGCCACGCGAGTCGCCGACGTTTGCAAGAAGCAGCCGATCGCCCGCACTGGTACCCACCAGTCGAGCAACGACAGCCGTTGTGCCCATGCCCACCAGATTTGGATCGTCACCGCCGGCATCGATCACCGCTTGGTTCGCAGCTCGCACAGCCTCCATGAGACCTTCAGCGGTCGTCGTGGTGGCAAGCGACGCCCGCAACGAGTCGACGGCAGCCGCCGAGGCGATTTCTCCACCTGCGTGGCCACCCATGCCGTCACACACTGCAAACGACGTGGTGTCGTTGAGGACGCTGTCTTGGTTTGCTGCTCGGATCATGCCCTTGTCGGTCGCACTGCCTGAGCGAAGCACCGTCATCGAATGACCTCAAAGACTGTGCTGCCCACTTGAAGAACGTCACCCTTGGCCAAGCGTGTCGCTCCGTAGATTCGTTCTGCATTGACGTAGGTGCCATTCGTCGAGGCAAGGTCTTCGGCGAAGAGCACATGATCGTCACGACTGATTCTGGTGTGAACAGTCGACGCGTAGATGTCTTCAGCAATGACGACATCGCACGTAGCTGACCGACCGATTGACAAGGTTTCACCGTCTTCAACGTCGTAGCGCTCACCGGCTCGCTCGGCCGGCTCAATGACGGTGAGGCCACGACCTCCCCGACCACTCTGTCGAGGGCTGCGCGCCTTTCGTTTTCCACCAGGACTTGTCTCGACATAGACGGCACGGACCACGCGGACAAAGAAAAGGAAAATCAAGATCACTGCGAGCCACTGCAGTGGCCGGACAATGGATTGATAATTCGTCGTCGCGAGGACGCTGTTTCCCATTTACGGCGCCTCGATCGTCATCCGAGTCGCACCAATGATGATTTCATCACCATCACCAAGATTTGCCATTGCAATCGGCATGCCATTCACTTTTGTGCCGTTGGTCGATCGAAGATCTCGAATCACAATGCCGTCATCGCTACGGACTATCTCCGCATGACGGCGAGACACATTGGGGTCGTTGAGCACAACGTCGACCTCAGGAAGCCTGCCGATCACCACTGGCGTGGCCCCAATCGGCACGTGAGAGCCGTTTGGAAGCACCAGTTCGTAGGGCATATCACCTTCGACAACCTCAGCGACGACGTCGACTTGCCCAGTTTTTACTCGAGGGCTTTCGAAGATGTCGACTTCGATGGGACCAACGAGGGCATAGTTTTCAATTTCTGCATGTTCTCGCGCCGCTTCGGCAAGTTCGCGAACCAAGGCATCGAGATAATGCGAAAAGCGTTCCACGTCAGCCGCAGAGAGCGACACCGTAAAGCTATTTGGGGCGATGAGGGACCCGCGAAGACCCACCCTGCGTTGCAGGTCCATCTCCCGAGTCAATCGTCTTCCAATCTCTACCGGCTGCAACGCACTGCGAAGCGGCCGACTAAGAGATCCTTCAACAAATCGCTCGAGTCTTCCCTCGAACCTTTTGAGCCCCATACCGCCTTAACTCTATCGGGGGGCGGTGTCACTGCCCGGTCTGGCGAGAAGAAATCCACTGATTTCTTGACCAAACGACGAAATCGCTACTGATTCTGAATCATTAACGACTCTGGCGAGTTCCAATCCACAGAGACAAAACGGTGCTTGATTCGCCAGACGCCGCCATCAGGCACCATTTCATCTCGATACCGGCCCATGTGATCGAGGCCAATGTTGGTAAACACAGTGAAATAGCAACCCACCCGAACGAGCTCAGGTGTCACTTCTTCGAAGAGAATGTTGGTGATGTTGTGCCGCATAATCCGCTTGCCTGGTGCGGCCCCTGTGGCTGGTCGATTGGTGAAGTGGTCAAAAATCGCTTGCCGCCCAAGAAGTGATTCTTGGCCACGCATCTCAAGCACTCCATCTTCGACAAAACAATCTGCAAAGAGTTCCATCTGAAAGCGATCACCTGAGTGGGTGTAGCGAGCGATACGGTCACGAACACCTTCGCGCGCTGCGATTTCCCAATTTTCCATTGACTGTGCGCTCATGCCTGAAATCCTTCCGCTGAGATGATTTGACCGGTAAATCTGATCGGATCAGCATCCGTGACAATCGCCACAATGACGTTGGTTGGAATGCTCATGGGGATTGATTCCTCAATTGGTGCTCCCTTTTGACCCATTGCTTCAACCATTTCAGTCCGGACGAATCCGGGCTCTACGTTGACGACGCAAATATTGTCAGCCGCAAGCTGCGGGGCCAACACATTGGTCAGCCGATTCAGCGCTGCCTTCGATGAGGAGTATGCGAGAGGACCTGTTCCCATGATGGAAGAGCCAGGCCCACCGCTCAAGGAAACAAGTTCTGCCGCACCCGAAGTGATGTTGATCATGACGCCACCTCCGACTTGACGCAAATATGGCACCGCTTCCTTCATCAACACAAAGGGTGCGTCGAGATTGGTTGCATATTGCTCGCGCCACGATTCAAAGCTGAGTTCTTCAAGTGGTGCACCCCACCCTCTCCCAGAAGTAAAGGCGGCTCCATTAACCAGCACATCAAGACGTCCAAACACGTTGATGGTTTCGTTAACGATTCGGTGAAGATCTTCTGGTGAGGAGAGGTCTGCGCTCAGAGCCAGAGCTTCTTGACCTGTCGCTTTGATCTCCTCGACGGTCTCATTCAATGAGCCGGGAAGTTTTCCATTCGATGTAAGTGAACGCGCAACAACTGCCACATCAAAGCCGGCGCTGGCGAGTTGGAGAGCAACCTGCTTGCCGATGCCACGACTTGCGCCGGTAACAATTGCTACTTTGCTCTTCCCCACAATTCCCCCCGATTTCACTCCGTTGAGTACCTTAGCCACCAGACGAATGTCCAACAGGTGACGCAAGTCAGATCAGGTAGAGTTGCTATTCCACTCGGGCGAGTGGCGGAATAGGCAGACGCGCAGGATTCAGGTTCCTGTGTCCGAAAGGATGTGCGGGTTCAAGTCCCGCCTCGCCCACTTCGAAGTACCTTCTCGATCACTGCGACTACCTCCGTTATCGATTGTCGCAATCTCTTGGATGCCAAGCCCCACATGTAGTTTGCTTTTCCGCGCGGACTTTTACTCCAAGACCATCTAAGTTGCTCCAAAAGTCATTGCTTCCCCTTCAATTTGTGTTGCGTCAGGACAGGAGCACCATATGAAGAACCGCACTGCGTCGACCGTTCGCACGTTCAGAACTCTCGCGCCGCTGCTTGTCGTCGGACTTGTTTTCACCTTGGCGATTGGACCTTCGCTTTTGTCGTCAAGTCCTGCGGGGGCACGGACAAGATCAACGACGACGACCACAGCCCCAGCAACAACAACGACATCGGCGTCGGTATCTACGGTGAACGATGATGTGACGTTTTATGGCTGGGTGGACAATTCACCGCCGAGCGCAACCATCGCTCACCCCTGCATTCACCAATCAGCTGCAGGTGTTGGAACCTACGCAAATCCAGTTACCTATGCTGATGCACAAAATCTCAACGGGCCATGGTGCCAGATTATTTATGTTCCCTTCCTGAAGAAGTACTTCATTCACGAAGACCAGTGCAATCCATGTGATGGGATCACGACCAACCACGTTGACCTGTGGATGGGGGGCGATTCAAACTCACTCACCCAACCAGAGAAGAATGCGTTGCTCTCTTGCGAAAATACGTGGACTCGCACAACGTCAGTCATGTTGAATCCGCCCTCTACCGAACCGGTTGATACCACCCCACTCTTCACGCCTCCCACTTCGTGTCACGGAGGAACTGGCGACTAGGTGGTTCGGCGCTTGCCCTCGCCAGGCGAAAGATCCGTCCGTTTCGACTCACTTGCGCGAAGTCTGATTCATGACGGTGCGGTGATGAAAGATCACTCCATCAAATTCGAGTGGGGTCACAAGACGTGCAGATCTTCGGTAAAGATGTGCACGTCGATTTATGAACATATTTTTTGCGGGCTTCATCACAGGCTTCTCGCTCATCGTGGCAATCGGGGCACAGAATGCATATTTGCTCCGCCTCGGGTTAACTCGCCAACACGTGCGACTCGCCGTAGCAATTTGTGTGAGTTCTGATGTCATTCTGATTGCGTTGGGAACAGCGGGTATCGGCGCAGTCGTTCGAGCAGAACCAAGGATCCTCACGATTTGTAAGTGGATTGGCGTGGTCTACTTGGTGTGCTTCGCGGCATATTCGTTTTGGCGTGCATCCAAGACTGAAATCCTCTTTCCTTCGGATATGCCAACTCCTTCGCGAAAACTTGTCGCGAGCACCATGTTGGCGTTTACCTTGCTTAACCCACACGTCTATCTCGACACCGTGCTGCTTCTTGGCTCACTCTCTAATCAATATGGTGCACACCGCTGGTTTTTTGCGGGAGGAGCCTGTCTCGCCTCCCTGCTGTGGTTCTCACTTCTCGGCTTCGGCGCTCGGGCTGCGTCACGACTCATGTCTCGTGTGGTGACATGGAGAATTCTTGACGCGCTGATTGGGTGCATCATGATTCTTGTTGCCTACAGCATCGCCACCACCCATCTCGGTTCGTAGCGACCTCCCCTTCGACAGGCCCTTTTGACCTCGACCACAGGCGATAGGGTCAACATGCTGAGTTCTGCAGAAGCGGCGAGAAAAGGTGCAGGTTATGGCAATTGATTTTTCACTCAGTCCAGATCAGCAAGTGATCGCAGATGTGTTCACGTCGTTCTTCTCACAAGAATCTGGCACTGAGGTCGTACGAGCCGCTGAGCCCCTTGGTCATGCTCCCGAACTTTGGTCCAAGCTCCAGGACATGGAAGCACCAGCTATGGCACTCCCTGAGGCTCAGGGAGGAGCAGGGGCAACCATGGCCGACCTTGTGGTGGTCGCAGAGGCGCTTGGTCGCGCACTCGCCCCTGTTCCATTGCTCGAACACTGGGCAGCGTCTCGCGTGTTGGCTGGCAGCAACTTTCTGGCGGACGGAGAAATCGCCACACTTGCACTACGCCCAAGTACTGATGAGGGCATCTGGCGTCTTGTTCCTGCGGGGGCAATTGCACAGGTCGTCGTCGGTTTGGACGACGGAGAACTCGTTGCGGTTCGATCCGAGCCCCCATTGCGCGCTCCAAAGAATCACGGCTCTGCACCTCTTGCTGATCGATCAAGTCGCCTCGGAGAGCGACTCGTCCTGACAGAACCTGGTGCTTTCGATCTTGCACTCGATGAGTGGCGTGTCTTCACCGCTGCCGCTCTCGTCGGAATCGCTCAGCAAGCCCTCGACATTGGTGTCGCGTATGCCCTCGAACGAACCGCCTTTGGACGACCCATTGGTGCGTTCCAATCTGTGCAACACGGCTTAGCTGAATTGCCGGCACTGATTGATGGCAGTCGCTTTCTTGTCCACAAAGCCGCCTGGGCTCGAGACAATGGCCTCATTCATGGAGCCGGTGAGATCAATATGGACGACGGCACCATCACCGAGTTCGCCCCTCTGGCGGCAATGGCCTTTCTAGAAAGCGCCGAGGCCGCAGCTGTTGCTACCGATAAGAGTCTTCACTATCACGGCGGTTATGGCTTCTCTCTTGAGTACGACATTCAGTTGTACTTCCGCCGAGCTCGAGGATGGGCCAATATCCTTAACGATCCTGCTCGAGAACGACTCCGACTTGCTGATCTGCTCTGGACAAGGGAGGCCTAGGGACATGGATTTCACCTTGGAAGAAAAGCATCAGGCTCTGCGAACTCAAATTCGCTCCATCTTTGAAGACGTCTTGACGGATGAGATTCTTGAAGCGGCACACACGACAGGTACGAACCACAGTCCAGAACTCGCGAAAGCACTCGCCGATGCTGGCATCTTGGCTCAAGCGATGCCTGGGCCAGGCCAGGACCCCGTGGCCATGTGGATGCTCTCAAGCGAAGCAGAAAAATTTGGCGCACCTATTGACGCCATCGGGATGATGACCATGATTGCTGGTGTTCTTGATGCGGTCGGCACCGAACACCAGAAGGCCACTGCTGGTGCCGATCTCCTGTCCGGCGAAAAGGCAGTCTGCTTTGGACTGACGGAACCTGGTGGCGGAAGCGACCTCCCTGCGATTACGACTCGCTCTCGACGCGACGGAGACTCGTGGATCATTAACGGCGCCAAGATGTGGACGACCATGGCCCACATAGCGGGCTGGGTGTTTCTCTTAACCAAGACTGAAGCCGATGGCGAGCACCAAGGTGGCTTTACCGTCTTCATCTTGCCCATGGACACCCCAGGCATCACGGTCGATCCGATTTGGACAATGAGCACCGAACGCTCGAACGCCACGTTCTATGACGACCTTCGAGTTGGCAACGAATGGGTTGTGGGTGAACCAGGCCAAGGCTGGAAAGTTCTCTCGGTCATGTTGGGCTTTGAGCGCGGCATGGGGAACACCGGTGCGCTGACTCCCCTGTTGCGTCGCTTTCACGACTGGGCCAAGGAATCAGGGGCACTCAACGACCCACTCACGCGTGAACATATGGCGCAAATTGCTATCGACGCCCAGGTAGCGGAACTGCTGACCCAGCGAACGGTGTGGACAGCGGCAACTGGCCAGCCCCCAGGAACCGAGGGATCTATCGCGAAGGTCTTCGCCACCGAGGCCTATCAACGGCATGCTCGGTGGGCACAGGCCGCCGCCGGTCCACAAGGACTTTTGGGACTCGGTGTCGATGGCGCAGCAGCTGGTGGATGGATTGATTATGACGTGCGACATTCGACGCCGCAGACCCTGCAAGGCGGCACCAGCGAAATTAACCGCAACAACATTGCGGAGCGACACCTCAAGATGCCGCGAGCTCGCTAGCTGCCAGTGGCGCGCCCTTCCATGAGGTCGATCAGTGCCTCTTGATCGCTGACTGATGGAATGCCCCAACCGGCGTCGTACTTAAATGTGTCGCGTGCACCTTGACTACCGAAGCGATCGTCAATTACCGCAAGGTGATCCAAGGTGACAAACGAAGGATGTGACACGCCACACGCTCGACTCAGTTGCATGAGTTCCCGACGCAACTGAACGAGATAGCCGGCTGCCCGAACCGATTTCAAAGCAGGGTCGAGACCTCTCTGCAACCATCGGTTATTCGTTGCCACACCGGCCGGACAGCGACCTGTGTGGCATCGTTGGGCTTGAATGCAGCCGATCGAAAGCATCGCTTCTCGACCAACGTTGACCGCATCGCAGCCGAGACCGAACGCCAGCAGGGCAGTTTCAGGAAAACCAAGCTTGCCTGAGCCAACAAAACCAATGCGCTCCGTCAATCCTCGCTCGGCGAAGGATCGATAGACCTCTGAAAAACCGATTTTGAAAGGAAAGGACACATGGTCGGCGAAAACCATTGGGGCAGCACCTGTGCCACCTTCTCCTCCGTCGATGGTGATGAAGTCGACCCCTCGCGCTCCTGACGACATCGCATCGGCAAGCTGGGTAAAAAAGTCAAGTTGTCCAACCGCAGACTTGATGCCGATAGGAAGTCCGCTCGACTCTCCTAAGAGTTCAACGAAATCAAGCATGCTATCAACGTCAGAAAATGCGGTGTGTCTCGTGGGACTCCAGCAATCGACGCCAACTTCAATCCCTCGCATCTGCGCAATTTCCGGCGTCACTTTGGCCCCAGGCAAAAGTCCCCCAAGACCAGGCTTGGCACCTTGGCTGAGTTTGATTTCAATCATCGCGATCTGTGGGTTCTGCGCAATGACATCAATAAACTTTGTGAGGTCAAAACGACCTGCCTTGTCGCGACAACCGAAATATCCAGTACCGAGTTGCCAAACCAATTCTCCACCATGTTGGTGATAGGGACTGATCCCACCTTCTCCAGTTCCCTGAAAGCAGCCGGCGAGTGCTGCGCCCTCATTGAGTGATTGAATCGCCCGCGCCCCAAGCGCGCCATAACTCATCGACGAGATATTGACAATGGAGTCAGGGCGTCGTGCCCGTCGACGTTGTCTGGCGGCTCCAAAGACTTTGGCTGCCGGGACGCGACACATCTCGTCGTAACCCGGCTCCCCGGGACGAGGCTCGAGAAGCGGGAAGGGATTTTGCTTGATGATGAGGAAGTTGGGAAGGCGCTCCAGATCATCGTCCGTGCCAAAGCCAAAGTGTGTGTCGGTTTGTTTCGCTGAGGTATATACCCAGCGGCGTTGGTCTCGACTAAACGGCCGCTCAGAGTTGTTGTCAACGACGATGTACTGACGCAGTTCTGGGCCAAGCGCTTCGAGAAGATAACGGAAGTGACCAATGAGGGGGAAATTTCGCAGCAGTGCGTGGCGTCGTTGTGTCAGGTCATAGACGACCACTGCGCCGAGTACCACGACAATGATTAGTACGAGCCACTCCCACCACGACATAGAAGCATCGTGTCATGAAACGAGGGCTTATGAGGCAACCTCGTCAGCGACAGGGTGCAAGGGCTCGACCAGGTCTCGGGAATCGCCTGGAAGTCTGACCAGTGATCGCCGGGTAATTCCAACGATGAGGAAGGTCACAAGCAGACCAAGGAGCGCATAGACCACCAGCACCAGCACATCTCGTGTAATGGCAGCTCCCCCGAGATAGGAGAGAGACCGAGCTGCATCAGTTCCCGCCCCATTCGGTATCCACGGCCCAATCCGGCGCCAGAATCCAGGCAACAACGACCAGGCATAAGGACCACCGGCACTTGGGTTCCCCAGCACCACGAACAGCAAAATCGTGACGCCAATGCCAAGTGTGCCAAACGCAACTTGGAGCGCCAAGGTAAACACCGACACCGAAAAGACAAGAAGTGCACCGAGCCACCACAACGAGCCAACGTGGGAGGGAAGCGCATGAAGCACGGGCCCTACGAGGAGTGCTCCGAGTAGGCCCGACGCAAGGGCGTAGAGGATGAGTGCTCCCACGCGAATCACGGCACGGCGCGAATTGGCTGGGCGTGAACCAAAACTGATTCCAAGCAGTGACGCAACCACGTAACCACCGACGATCCATCCCACAACTAAGTAAAACGAAGTCAGACTTTGTCGATCACTCGGCAAAGGAGCCAGAAGATCATCGACCTCCACCGTCCGATGCAGGGATCTGTCAATTTTCTCAAATGCCGCAGTTACTGCGAGTGCTGCCGAGGGTGACGCTGCGCTCAACACCACCAGTTGATCAGTAGTGCTCACAGTCGATGGAAGAAAAATTCCAGCGACTTTCCTGTCTTGAAGCTGCGAGCGCGCAGTGGAGAGCGAGGATGCCGAGCTCGCCTCGAGAGGATGTCCGGGCAACATATTGAGCCCGTCGATGACGTGGACTTCGTCAGTGGGGCTCGTCACGACAGCCACCTGGACGCCGTGTGGTGTGGGTTCATGAAATGCCATGACGTACGACCAGATAAACAGGAGCTGGATGAGGAGCGCTCCCACCACGAGGAGAGCGGTTCGGGGTGCAATAGCATCCTTGAGCTCCG
>Ga0164296_1002760_pt1 | contig 17111 bp, 18 predicted proteins | sample GEODES057metaG_FD_113533 | JGI IMG/M metagenome (GOLD analysis project Ga0164296, IMG submission 113533) | Dystrophic lake water microbial communities from Trout Bog Lake, Wisconsin, USA - GEODES057 metaG | ecosystem: Environmental > Aquatic > Freshwater > Lake | place: USA: Trout Bog Lake... | reverse complement strand
GTGGCCGGGATCGCGCTGAGCGGCCCGTAGCGCACGGGGGAGACGCGGGGGGCGCCGACGCCGATGGCGCCGACGGTGGCGGACTGCAGCTTGCCCTTCTCGGATCCGGCGGGCAGGAACCGCTGGGTGGGTGTCACGTCGACGTAGGTGGTGATCGGAGCGCCGTCGCGGTCGACGACCACCGCGACCGTGCCGTGCGACTTGCGGATCGCGGCGGCCATGTCCTCGAACGTGGACACCGGGGTGTCACCGACCTTGACGACGACGTCGCCGGGGCGGATGCCGGCCAGCGCCGCCGGGCCGGGGCCGGAGCAGGTGCCGACCTTACCGGGGCTGACTTCCGGGGCGACGCAGGCGGTCTCGCCGATCACCGGGCGGGTGTCGGGGTGCAGGTTGGGCAGCCCCCACACCAGCGCGATGCCGTAGAGCAGGACCAGGCAGATGACGACGTTCATGGCGGGGCCCGCGACCAGCACCGCGACCCGCTTCCAGACCGCCTGCCGGTACATGGCGTGGTCGATGTCCTCGGGCGCGAGTTCCTCGGCCGTCGTCATGCCGGCGATGTCACAGAAGCCGCCCAGCGGGATGGCCTTGAGGCCGTACTCGGTGTCGCCGAGCCGGTTGGGGCGCCGGGTGGACCACAGGGTGGGGCCGAAGCCGACGAAGTAGCGGCGCACCTTCATGCCGGTGGCGCGGGCGACCCACATGTGCCCGCACTCGTGCAGCGCCACAGAGATCAGGATGGCCAGCGCGAACAGCGCGATGCCGATGGCGAACATAGACGGCGTGACCCTTTCTAGGACCGCTCGAGGGCCAGTCCGGCGACCCCGCCGGACGCCCCCGCAGGCCTGGCTGCGGCGATGGCGCTCTGGGCACGTTCCCGCGCCCAGCGCTGCGCGTCGAGTACGTCTTCCACGGTAGCCGGTATTTCCCCCGAGGGGGGCGCCCACTGGTCCGCGGCGTGTAACACCTCGGCGACGGTCCCGACGATCGCGGGGAATCCGATCCGGCCGGCCAGGAACGCCTCGGCCGCCTCTTCGTTGGCGGCGTTGTACACCGCGGTCATGCAGCCGCCGGCCTCACCGGCGTGGCGGGCCAGTTCGACCGCGGGGAACACCTCGGCGTCCAGCGGTTCGAAGTCCCAGCTGGAGGCGGTGGTGAAGTCGCAGCTGGCGGCCGCGCCGGGCACCCGGTGCGGCCAGCCCAGCGCCAGCGAGATGGGCAGCTTCATGTCCGGCGGGCTGGCCTGGGCCAGGGTGGAGCCGTCGACGAAGGTGACCATCGAGTGCACGATCGACTGGGGGTGCACAACGACGTCGATGCGCTCGTAGGGGATGCCGAACAGCAGGTGCGTTTCGATGAGCTCGAGGCCCTTGTTGACCAGCGACGCCGAGTTCAGGGTGTTCATCGGCCCCATCGACCAGGTCGGGTGGGCGCCGGCCTGCTCCGGGGTCACGCCCTCCAGTTGTGCGGCGGTCCAGCCGCGAAACGGCCCGCCTGAAGCGGTAAGCACCAGCTTGGCGACCTCGTCGGGGCTACCGCCGCGCAGGCACTGCGCCAGGGCGGAGTGTTCGGAGTCGACGGGGACGATCTGGCCTGGCCGCGCCGCCCGCAGCACCAGCGGGCCGCCGGCGATCAGCGACTCCTTGTTGGCCAAGGCCAGCCGCGCCCCCGTCGCGAGCGCAGCCAGGGTCGGCCGCAGGCCCAGCGCCCCGACGAGGGCGTTGAGGACGACGTCGGCCTCGGTCTCCTCGACCAGACGGGTGACGGCCTCGGGTCCGCTGAACGGAATATCGCCGATCACCTGGGCGGCGCGCTCGTCGGCGACGGCGATGTTGGTGACGCCGGTGTCGGCGCGCTGGCGGCGCAACGCATCGGGGTTGGCGCCGCCGGCCGCCAGGCCCACCAGTTCGAAGCGGTCCGGGTTGGCTGCGATCACCTCCAACGCCTGGGTGCCGATCGAGCCGGTGCTGCCCAGCACCACGACCCGCCGCCGGCGCCCGGCGTCGGCGTGAGCCGTCGGATCAGTCACGGAGACCATTGTGCCCGGGATGGGTATGCCCGGGATGCGCAGGCGGCGGCGCGGCGCATGTGCCAGAATGCTGACGGGCATGTTCGCGCGCATCTCGCCGATCCGAAAGGGTTTCGCCGTGGCCGGAAAAGAGCTGGAACGCTATGACGGCGTGGACGTCGCCGAGGTGCCGTCCGCAGCGTGGGGGTGGAGCAAGATCAACCACCGCACCTGGCACGTCGTGGGCATCTTCGCGATCGTGTTCCTGTTGGCGATGCTGCACGGCAACCACATCGGTCACATCGAGGATGCGTACCTCATCGGGTTCGCGCTCCTCGGGCTGGCATTTCTGGTTCGCGACCTGTGGGGTCGCCGCCGCGGCTGGCTGAAGTAGCGGGCACACCCCCGCGCGCCCGACGCACCGCGGTGGCGGCGAACACCCCCGCCGCCAGTGCGACCAGGGCCAGCGCCCAGGGCGTCACGCCGTGCTGATGCACCCACCCGGCCAGCGGCGCCTGCAGCCGGCCGGCTGAGGCGATCACCGCGTCGTTGGGGCTGCCCCCTCCCCCGAACAGGCGTAACTCGTAAACGCCGTAGTAGCCGACGTACAGCCCGACCAGCACCAGCAGCGCGCCGCTGATCCGGTTGACGAATGGCAGTAGCTGCCGCAGCCGATCCACCAGCGCCGTGCTCGCGGTCGCGGCGGCGACCGCCAGGACACCGACGACCAGCGTCAGCCCGGCGACGTAGGCGAGGTACACCGCCGCGCCGGTCACCGCCGACCCGCCGCGCAGGCCGGCGGCGGTCACCGCCAGGAACGGCCCGATCGTGCACGACAGCGACGCGATCGCGTAACTGATCCCGTAGCCGTACATCCCGAGCAGCCATGGCCCCCGGGTGGGCGCCCACCGCGGTCCGAGCGCGCCGGGTGTCAGCGCGGTGAGCTCACGGCCGGACAGCAGCCACGCACCGAGGAGGACCAGCACGGCGCCGATCACCACCGTCCCGTACGGCAGGTAGCGCTGCACGGTGGATGCCACCGAGATGGTCAGCGCGCCGTACAGGCCGAACACCGTCAGGAAGCCCAGCGCCATACCGGCGGTGGCGGCCACGGCGCGAAACGCCGCGGACCCGCTCCCCCGGTCGCCCGGCTGCTGCCCACGCACCGCGAGCAGCAGGTACCCGGGCAACATGGCGAACCCGCAGGGGTTCAGGGCGGCGACGAGCCCGGCGGCGAAGGCCAGACCGATCAGCCCCTGATCCACCACGTCAGTGCAGCGCGGCGACGCGGCTCGCCAGGTCCTGCTGGGTCATCGCCGAGGTCGGGTTGTTGACGAACGTCGAGCTGCCGTCGGACCGGTAGAACACGTAGGCCGGCTGCCACGGGACGTTGTAGCGGGCCCAGATCGACCCGTCGGCGTCGTTGAGGTTGGTGAAGCCCAGGTTGTACTTGGCGACGAAGTTCTGCTCGGCGCCGAGTTCGGAGTGGGCCGCGATGCCGACGAAGGTCACGCCGGGGTTGGCGGCCGCCACCTGGCTGACGGCAGGGGCCTCGGAGTTGCAGAACGGGCACCACGGCGTCCAGAACCAGAGCACCGCGGGCTTGCCCTGCAGGCTGGCGCCGCTGAACGGGGCGCCGCTGAGGGTGGTGCCGGTGAAGTTCAGGTTGGCGTCGGCGGCCGCGTCGGGCGGCGGCGTGGCCAGCCCGAGCAGCAGAACCGCGGTGGCAGCGGCTGCGGCGAACAGCTTGAGCGGCGACATCAGGCGAAGGAGCATGAGATACCTCGTTTCCTCGTTGGTATGCACTTTATGACGGGCGGGAGGCCCAACGGGTTCACTGCCTCCCGCTGTCGGCGGCCAGCTGTCCACAGGCGGCCGAGATCTCACGCCCGCGGGTGTCGCGCACCGTGCACGTCACCCCCTTGGCCCGCACGCGCCGCACGAACTCGCGCTCGGCCGCCTTCGGGCTGGCGTCCCACGCGCTGCCCGGGGTCGGGTTGAGCGGGATCAGGTTCACGTGCACCAGCGGCCCCAGGGCGCGGTGCAGCCGCTCGCCCAGCAGGTCGGCCCGCCAGGGCTGGTCGTTGACGTCGCGGATCAGTGCGTACTCGACGGAAATCCGCCGGCCCGTGACGTCGGCGTAGTAGCGGGCGGCGTCGAGAGTCTCGGCGACCTTCCATCGGGTGTTGACCGGGACCAGGGTGTCGCGCAGCTCATCGTCGGGAGCGTGCAGCGACAGCGCCAGGGTGACGCCGAGTCGTTCGTCGGCCAGATTGCGGATCGCCGGCACCAGGCCGACTGTCGAGACCGTCACCGAGCGGGCCGAGATGCCGAACCCGCGCGGCGGCGCCTCGGTGATGCGCCGCACCGCCGCCAGCACACGCGCATAGTTCGCCAGCGGCTCCCCCATGCCCATGAACACCACGTTCGACAACCGATGACCGGGGCCGAAGTCGTCGCGTGCGGCCGCGGCGGCGGCGCGTACCTGCTCGAGGATCTCCGCGGTGGACAGGTTGCGGGTCAGCCCGCCCTGGCCGGTTGCGCAGAACGGGCACGCCATGCCGCAGCCCGCCTGCGACGAGATGCACACCGTGGTGCGCTCCGGGTAGCGCATCAGCACCGACTCGATGGCGGCACCGTCGGCTGTGCGCCACAACGTCTTTCGGGTCTCGCCAGCGTCGCAGGTGACCTCGGACACCGCGGTCAGCAGCGTCGGGAACAGCGCCTCGGCGATCCGGTCGCGGACGTCGGCCGGCAGGTCGGTCATCTGCCGCGGGTCGGCCACCAGCCGCCCGAAGTACTGGTGCGCGAGCTGCTTGGCGCGGAAGGCCGGCAGGCCCAGCTCGGCGACCACCGACGCGCGCCCGTCGACGTCGAGGTCGGCCAGGTGCCGCGGCGGGCGGCCCGGGCGCGGCTCGGTGAACACCAGCTGTTGGACCATGACCCGTCCAGTATCGACCCTGCCCGCTCTCAGGGCAGCAACGTCAGCACCGTCCAGGCCGCGACCGCCGACGGCAGCATCCCGTCGATCCGGTCCATCATCCCGCCGTGACCGGGCAGCAGGCGGCCCATGTCCTTGATGCCGAGGTCGCGTTTGACCTGCGACTCCACCAGGTCGCCGAGAGTGCACGTGCACACCACGACCACGCCCAACAGCGCACCGACCCACGGCGACCTGCCGGCCAGCAATGTCGTCGTGATGATCGCGGTGGCGATCCCGAAGCTCAGCGAACCGGCCAATCCCTCCCAGGACTTCTTCGGGCTGATCGCCGGAACCATCGGGTGTTTACCGAACAGCACCCCCACGCCGTAGCCGGCCACGTCGGAGGCGATGACGGTGAGCATGAAGCAAAACACCCGCGCCGCACCGTCTTTCGGGTAGGCCAACAGCGCGCAGAACGACGCGAACAGCGGCACCCACGCGGCCAGGAAGACGGTGGCGGAGGCGTCGCGCAGGTAGTTCGACCCCGACCCCGACGGCGGGTGCTCCGCACCCGGCTCCGGCACCCTGCCGGTGTCCTGCATGAACAGCCGCCAGATCAGACACACCAGCACGGTGCCCACGAAGCCGGCCAGCGCGCCGTTGGTGCGGAACGGCCAGGTCAGCCAGACGATGGCCTGCCCGCCCAACAGCAGAGGGATGATCGGGATCAGGTAGCCGGCCTCGCGCAGCCGACGCACCACCTCGTGCGTGGCGACCGCGATCACGATGGCGACGATCACCACCCAGAAGCGGGTGGCGAACACCAGCGTCGCGATCAGCACGCTGCCGATTCCGAGGCTGACCGCGATCGCGGCCGGCAGATTTCGTCCCGCCCGCGACGTCGTCCGCACCGGCTCGTTGGACGGGGTCTCTGCTCCGATAGTGGTCACCGCTCCGGGTTCACGCTGCTGGACGGCCGCTAGACCTCCAGCAACTCGCCTTCTTTGTGCTTGACCAGCTCGTCGATCTGGTTGACGTACTGCTGGGTGGCCTTGTCCAGATCCTTCTCCGCCCGGCCGACCTCGTCCTCACCCGCCTCGCCGTCCTTGCGGATCCGGTGCAGCTCCTCCATCGCCTTGCGCCGGATGCTGCGCACGGAGACTTTGGCGTCCTCCCCCTTGCCTTTCGCCTGTTTGACCAGTTCCCGGCGGCGCTCCTCGGTGAGTTGGGGCACCGCGACGCGGATCAGGCTGCCGTCGTTGGTGGGATTGACGCCGAGCTCGGAGTTGCGGATCGCGTTCTCGATGGCACCCAGCTGGCCTGCCTCGTAGGGCTTGATCACCACCAGCCGCGCCTCGGCGACGTTGATGCTCGCCAGCTGCGTGATCGGGGTGTTGGTGCCGTAGTAGTCGATCACGACGCGGTTGAACATGCCGGGGTTGGCGCGCCCGGTCCGGATGGTCGACAGGTCGTCGCGGGCCACCGCGACGGCCTTCTCCATTTTCTCTTCCGCGTCGAAGAGAGCCTCGTCAATCAACTGCGCCACTCCTCACTCAACTGGTGACCAGCGTCCCGATCCTCTCACCGGCGACCGCGCGAGCGATATTGCCATCAGTGAGCAGGTTGAACACCAGGATCGGCATGCCATTGTCCATGCACAGGCTGAACGCCGTCGCATCGGCCACGCGCAGCCCGCGGTCGATCACCTCGCGGTGGCTGATCGCCAGGATCAACTCGGCGTCGGGGTCGGAGCGCGGGTCCGCGGAGAAGACGCCGTCGACCGCTTTGGCCATCAGCACCACCTCGGCGCCGATCTCCAGGGCGCGTTGCGCGGCGGTGGTGTCGGTGGAGAAGTACGGCAGCCCCATGCCGGCCCCGAAGATCACCACCCGGCCCTTCTCCAGGTGCCGGACGGCGCGCAACGGCAGGTACGGCTCGGCCACCTGGCCCATGGTGATGGCGGTCTGGACGCGGGTGACAATTCCTTCCTTCTCCAGGAAGTCTTGCAGCGCAAGGCTGTTCATCACGGTACCCAGCATGCCCATGTAGTCCGACCGGGTGCGTTCCATGCCCCGCTGCTGAAGCTGCGCACCGCGGAAGAAGTTGCCGCCACCGATCACGACGGCGACCTGGACACCGTCGCGGACCACCTCGGCGATCTGACGGGCCACCTGCGCCACCACGTCGGGGTCCAGGCCAACCTGGCCACCGCCGAACATTTCGCCACCGAGTTTGAGCAGGACGCGCGAATACCTGGACCGGCGCTCCGGCTTCGCCGCCGACGGTCGGGCGACTGCGGATTGCATTGACTCCGACATCAGGCTCCTCGTACGAACGGCGACTCATATCCTGCCTCATCCCGGCGCGCGCCGGCGTTGGCGGGGTGCTGTCTAATCCTGGATCCGCGCCCAGGGCCGCGCCTCTTCGAGTTCGTAGGCCAGCTGCAGCAGCAGCGCCTCCTGCCCGAGGTCGGCTGCCAGCATCATGCCCACCGGAAGGCCGTTGGCGGACTGGGCGAGCGGCAGCGATATCGCGGGCTCGCCGGTGACGTTCTGCAGCGGGGTGAACGAGACCCAGTCGATGAGCCGGTCGATGACCTGGTGGTAGTCGGTGGGGGCCAGGTGCCCGATGCGGGGGGTCTCGTCGGCGAGGGTGGGCGAGAGCATCACGTCGTGGTTGCGGAAGAACTCCGCGGTGCGCGAGCGGATCCGGCGCAGCCGCGCGATCGCCAACGGCAGCCGGTGCAGGTTGCGCCGGGTGTTGCGCTCCAGGCCGAGGGTGAGGCTGTCCAGCCGGGAGCGGTCGAAGGTCGCGCCGAACAGGTGCCGGCCACCGCGGACCTGCGCCAACGCCAGGGATCCCCAGTAGAGCACGAAGTCGTCGACGAAACTGGCCGGCACCGGGGGCGCATCGAGGTACTCGACGCGGTGGCCCAGTTCCTCCAGGAGCGCGGCTGTCGTCAGCGTCAGCTCACGCATGTGCGGACTGCTCTCGCGCTGCACCGACCGGGTCAGGACGCCGATACGCAGCCTGCGCGTGCTGGGCCCGGTCACATCCCCGATGGGCGCCAGCCCGCGACCGGGCCAGATGCGTTCGGCCTCCCGGTAGAACGCCGCGGTGTCGCGCACCGACCGGGTCACCGCGCCGTGGACGACCAGACCGACGGGCAGCCGGCGCAGTTGCGCCTCCAACGGCAACCGGCCGCGCGACGGCTTGAGCCCGACGAGACCGTTGCAGGCGGCCGGGATGCGGATCGAGCCGCCGCCGTCGTTGGCGTGCGCGATCGGCACCACGCCCGCGGCGACGAACGCGCCGGACCCCGACGACGACGCGCCCGCGCTGTAGTCGGTGTCCCAGGGGTTGCGGACCGGCCCGAGCCGGGGATGTTCAGCGGACGCACTGAACCCGAACTCCGAGAGCTGCGTCTTGCCCAGGCTCGTCAGCCCGGTGGCCAGGAACATCGTCGTGAAATCGGCGTCGGCGGCGGCGTTCCACGGGGTCCAGGCGTCGGTGCCGTACATGGTCGGCTGGCCGGCGACGTCGGTGTTGTCCTTGAGGAACGTCGGGACGCCCCGGAAGAACGGGGACGCGCCGGGTGCGGGCTTGGCGGGCCCGGCCGCCGCTGCCGCCCGCGCCCGCTCATAGGCCGCGTGCGCCAGTGCATTGAGGTCCGGGTTGACGGCCTCGGCGCGCGCGATGGCGGCCTCGACCACCTCGGCCCTACCGATTCGGCCCGCCCGGATGGCGTCGGCCACACCGACCGCGTCCAAATCGCCGAGGGCGTCGTCGCCGAACGCGTGCACCCGTCGCATGTGCTGACCGCCGGTGGGCGCTAGGCCTGGCCGACTTCGAAGCGGACGAATCGGGTGACCGTCACCCCGGCCTCATCGAGTAGGGCCTTGACGGTCTTCTTGTTGTCCGACACCGCGGGCTGCTCGAGCAGGACGGCGTCCTTGAAGAAGCCCGTGAGTCGGCCCTCGACGATCTTGGGCAGCGCCTGTTCCGGTTTGCCTTCGGCCTTGGCGGTCTCCTCGGCGACGCGGCGCTCGCTGGCCACCACGTCCTCGGGCACCTCGTCGCGGGTCAGGTAGCGCGCCTTGAGGGCGGCGATCTGCAGCGCCACCGCGTGCGCCGCGTCCTTGCCGGCTTGAGTGCCGGCCTGGTCGCTGGTGCCGGTGAATTCGACGAGCACGCCGACGGCGGGCGGCAGGTCGGCGGCACGCTTGTGCAGGTAGGTCTCGACGTCGCCGTCGAAGTACTGCACGCGGCGCAGCTCGAGCTTCTCGCCGATCTTGGCCGACAGCTCCGCGATCGCCTCTTCGACGGTCTTGGAGCCGCCACCGATCGTGGCGGCCTTGAGGGCGTCGACGTCGGCGGCCTTGGCGGCCAGAGCGGCCTCGACGACCTGCTCGGCCAGCGCCTGGAACTCGGCGTTCTTGGCGACGAAGTCGGTCTCGCAGTTGACCTCGACGAGCGCCCCGCCCTTGGCGGCGACCAGCCCCTCGGCCGTGGCGCGCTCGGCGCGCTTGCCGACGTCCTTGGCGCCCTTGATCCGCAGCGCCTCGACGGCCTTATCGAAGTCGCCGTCTGTCTCAGCCAGCGCGTTCTTGCAGTCGAGCATGCCGGCGCCGGTGAGCTCGCGGAGCCGTTTGACGTCGGCGGCGGTGAAGTTCGCCATCTCAGCCCTCCGAGGGAGTCGGGTCGGCGGCTGCGACGGCGACCTCTTCGGCGGCCTCTTCGACAACACTGTCGGCCGTGTCAGCGGGGGCGGCAGTCGCGGTCGCGGAGGCGAGCAGTTCCTGCTCCCACTCGGCGAGCGGTTCGGCTGCCTCCGCTTCGGGCTTGCCGTCGCCGCCGGCCAGCCCGGCGCGGGCCTGCAGACCCTCGGCGACGGCGGAGGCGATCACCTTGGTGAGCAACGCCGCCGAGCGGATCGCGTCGTCGTTACCCGGGATCGGGTAGTCGACCAGGTCGGGGTCGCAGTTGGTGTCCAGGATCGCGATCACCGGGATGCCGAGCTTGCGGGCTTCGCCGACCGCGATGTGCTCTTTGTTGGTGTCGACGACCCAGACCGCCGACGGCACCTTGTTCATGTCGCGGATTCCACCGAGGCTGCGCTCGAGCTTGTTCTTCTCGCGGGTCAAGCCCAGGATCTCTTTCTTGGTGCGGCCCTCGAACCCGCCGGTTTGCTCCATCGCCTCGAGTTCCTTGAGGCGCTGCAGCCGCTTATGCACGGTGGAGAAGTTGGTGAGCATGCCACCCAGCCAGCGCTGGTTCACATACGGCATCCCGACGCGCGTTGCCTCGTCGGCGACGGACTCCTGGGCCTGCCGCTTGGTGCCGACGAAGAGCACCGTGCCGCCGTGGGCGACGGTCTCCTTGACGAACTCGTACGCCTTGTCGATGAACGTCAGCGTCTGCTGGAGGTCGATGATGTAGATGCCGTTGCGGTCGGTGAAGATGAACCGCTTCATCTTGGGATTCCAGCGACGGGTCTGATGCCCGAAGTGGGTGCCGCTGTCGAGCAGCTGCTTCATGGTCACAACAGCCACGAGGCCATTCCTTCATTTGTCGGTTGTCGCACGGCTTCGGGTGAGGCCGGGCCCTGACGCCTGCTGCGGTGCCGGACCCTGGTGAGAGGGACCGCCCGGCACTCGATGCGGCTTCCCATCTGGGAAAACCGCGGTGCAGACGTGCGAAGTCAGCCCGCGAGCGAGCTGCAAGTCGGAGTTTACACCGGTCGGGCCGATGGTTATGCACAGCGCCGGTTATGCACAGCGGCGGTGGTGCTGACTGGTGGCGGTGCCCGCGCCGGGGTGCACTGGGTTGATGCGGCGGAGTTTGTCGGTGGTGGTGTGTGCCGCCGCGCTGATGGCGACCCTGCCGTCGGGCGCCGACGCCGGGCGCCTGGACTGGCCCCTGCGGCCTGCGCCTACCGTCGCCCGGGGGTTCGACGCACCGTCGCCGGACTGGACCGCGGGTCACCGGGGCGTGGACCTGCCCGGATCCCCCGGCCAGGCGGTCTACGCGGCGGGCGAGGCGACCGTTGTGTTCGCCGCCCCGCTGGCCGGGCGGCCGGTGGTGTCGCTGGCCCATCCCGGCGGGTTGCACACCAGCTACGAGCCGGTGCGCGCGAGCGTGCGCCCCGGCCAGCGGGTGACGGCCGGCATGGTCATTGGGTCGTTACTGGCAGGTCACGCCGGCTGCAGCGCGGCGGCGTGCCTGCACTGGGGCGCGATGTGGGGACCGGCATCGGCGGCCCGGTACGTCGATCCACTGGGCCTGCTGGCATCCACACCCGTGCGGCTCAAACCGCTGGGGCCTCAGGCGCGGGGGTGAGCCTGCTCGTGCACCGCGCGCAGCCGGGTCACCGCGACGTGGGTGTAAAGCTGGGTGGTCGCGAGGCTGGTGTGGCCCAGCAACTCCTGGACGACGCGCAGGTCGGCGCCGCCTTCGAGTAAGTGGGTGGCGGCGCTGTGCCGCAGGCCGTGCGGGCCCATGTCGGGTGCGCCGGGGACCGCGGCGACGGTCTGGTGGACGACGGTGCGCGCCTGGCGCACGTCGAGCCGACGGCCGCGGGGGCCGAGCAGCAGCGCGGGGCCGGAGTCGGACGTCGCCAGCGTCGGCCGGCCGTCGCGCAGCCAGGCGCTCAGCGCCTCGCCGGCCGGCGTGCCGAAGGGCGCGGTGCGCTGCTTGTTGCCCTTGCCCAGGACGCGCACCAGCCGGTGGTGGGCGTCGACGTCGTCGATGTCCAGCCCGCACAGTTCGCTGACCCGGATCCCGGTGGCGTAGAGCATCTCGACGATCAGCCGGTCGCGCAGGGCCAGGGGATCTCCTTGCTGCGCGCCTGATTTCGCGGCGTCCATGGCCCGTAGCGCCTGGTCCTGGCGCAGTACAGCCGGCAGGGTGCGGTGGGCCTTGGGTACCTGCAGCCGGGCGCCGGGATCGGCGGTGATCAGTCCTCGGCGCGCCGCCCATGCGGTGAACGCCTTGACCGCGGAGGTGCGGCGGGCCAGCGTCGTGCGCGCCGCGCCCGAGCCGGCGGAGGCGGCCAGCCATGAGCGCAGGGCCGGCAGGCTCAGCCCGTCGAGGCCCCGCGCCTCCAGGCCCCGGCCGTCGAGGAAGGCGAACAGCGAACGCACGTCGCCGCGGTAGGCCCGGCGCGTGTGCGGCGAATGACCGCACTGCAGCTCGAGATATTCGTCGAACTCGTCGAGAACCGCCTCCACGGGTCCACCGTGGCAGGCCCGCGGGGTCCCGCTGCGCCGACGCGCCGACGCGTGATCAGGCCGTGTCCCGCGCGCGCACGATCCGCCACCTCCCCTCGTCGCGGCGGGCCAGCCCCGCCAGCTCGAGCATCGCCAGCGGTCCGAGCACCCGTTCGGGAGCCAGACCGGAGGCGATAGCGATCTGTTCCACGGTGGCCGCGCCACGGCCCGGCAGGGCCTCGTACACGTGCCGCTCGGCCTCGCTCAGCCCGTCGATCGGGGTGGTCGGGTGGGGGTCCTCGGGAGCCAGCTCCCCCATGTGTCCCACCAATTCGATGATGTCCTCGGCCCGGGTGACCAGTTCCGCGCCGCCGCGCAGCAGCGCATGACAGCCCGCCGACGCCGACGAGGTCACCGGCCCCGGCACCGCGGCAACCACCCGGCCCAACTCCCGCGCCCAGGCGGCGGTGTTCGCGGCGCCGCTGCGCAACCCCGCCTCCACCACCACCGCGGCCCCCGAGACCGCGGCGACCAGCCGGTTGCGGGTCAGGAATCGGTGCCGGGCCGGCCGGATGCCCGGCGGGTACTCGGTGCACAGCAGCCCGTGCCGGCCGATGCGGTGCAGCAGAGCGGAATGCCCCGCCGGGTAGGGGATGTCTATCCCGCCGGCCAGGACCGCCACGGTGACGCCGTCGGCCGCCAACGCCGCGCGGTGGGCCGCCCCGTCAATGCCGTAGGCGCCGCCGGAGATCACCGCGACGTCGCGTTCGGCCAGCCCGCCGGCCAGGTCCGCGGCCATGTGTTCGCCGTAGCTGGTCGACGCCCGTGTTCCGACCAGCGCGGCGGCCCGTTGCGTGACTTCGTCCAGTCGCGCCGGTCCCACCGCCCACAGCGCCAGCGGCGGCCCACCGCGCGACCGGCCGCCGTGACCGAACGAGCCGAAGGCCGTGAAGGCCAGCACCGGCCACTCGTCGCTGTCGGGGGTGATCAACCGGCCGCCGTGGCGGGCCAGCACGTCGAGATCCTCTGCTGCCGTGTCGATCTCGCGCCTGGCCTCAGTCCGGCGGGCCAGCTCCGCATCGACGAGGCCTCGCCGGATCCGGTCGGCCGCCTCGACCGGGCCGACACGTGCCACCAGGACGGCGAGTTCTGCGCACGGAGGCTCGACCACCCGCGACAGGTAGGCCCACGCCCGCGGCGTCTGGCCGCTCATCGCTGGGCCCCGGGTTGACGGAAGCTGAGCGCTGTGGTGACGTCGTCGAGGTCGGGCGAGCCCCGACCGGCCAGATCGGCGAGGCTCCACGCCACTCGCAAGGTGCGATCCAGCCCGCGGACGCTGAGCAGCCCGCGGTCCAGAGCCTTGCGCAACGGCTCCATCGCGGCGTTGCTGGGCCGGAACTTCCGGCGCAGGACCGCCCCGCTGACTTCGGCGTTGGTGCCGAACCCGTAGGGCCCCCAGCGCTCCGCGGCGGCGGCGCGCGCCCGCGCAACCCGGTCGCGAACCTGCGCCGTCGACTCGCCGTCCGCGGTCGACAGCGCCCCCGCACGCACCGGATGCATCTGCACCCGCAGGTCGACGCGGTCCATCAACGGCCCGGACAGCTTGCCCAGATAGCGTCGCTTGATCGCCGCCGCGCAGATGCAGTCCCGGGGGTCGGCGGGCGCGCACGGGCACAGGTTGGCGGCCAGCACCAGCTGAAACCGCGCCGGATACCGGGCCACACCGTCGCGGCGGGCAAGCCGGATTTCGCCGTCTTCCAGGGGCGTGCGCAACGCCTCCAGCACGTGGGTGCCGATCTCGGCGCATTCGTCGAGGAACAGCACCCCGCGATGCGCCCGGCTGACGGCCCCCGGACGCGCCATCCCCGATCCCCCTCCGACGAGCGCGGCGACGCTGGAGCTGTGGTGCGGCGCGACCAGCGGCGGCCGGGTGACCAGTGGCGTGTCGCCCGACAGCAGCCCCGCCACCGAATGGATCGCGGTAACCTCCAAGGACTCGCTGTCCGACAGCGGCGGTAGCAATCCCGGAAGTCTTTGGGCCAGCATCGTTTTCCCGATACCAGGCGGCCCGGTCAGCATGAGGTGGTGCGCCCCGGCGGCGGCCACTTCGACGGCGAAGCGGGCTTGGGCCTGGCCGACCACGTCGGCCAGTTCGGCCGCCGGCTCTTGCACCGGTGCGCCGCCGCGGATCCGCTCGACCAGTGCGGCGGAGCCACTGAGCCATCCCTGCAGCTGGCCCAGGGTGCGCACGCCCCAGACCTCGATGCCATCGACCAGGCCGGCTTCGGCCAAGTTGTCCACCGGAACAATGACGGCCGGCCAGCCGTCGCGTTTGGCGGCAAGCACCGCGGGCAGCACCCCGCGCACCGGCCGCACCCGCCCGTCCAACGACAGCTCACCGAGCAGGACCGTCTTCTCCAGACGCTCCCATGGGGTCTTGCGCTGCGCCGACAGCACGGCAGCCGCCAGGGCGATGTCGTAGACGGATCCCATCTTGGGCAACGTCGCCGGCGACAGCGCCAGGGTAAGGCGGGCCTGCGGCCAGCTGTTGCCGCAGTTGGCCACCGCCGCGCGGACGCGGTCGCGGGACTCCTGCAGGGCGGCGTCGGGCAGCCCGACCAGATGCACGCCCGGCAGACCCGAACTGATGTCGGCCTCGATTTCCACGATCTGCCCGTCGAGGCCCTGCACCGCAACGGAAAACGCCCGACCCAGTGCCATTAGCTGATTCCTTGCAAGTGAGTGATCTCCGGGGTGTACCGCCGCCCGACCCGGACCCCGATCACGTCGAGGCGGATCGCCGCCCAGCGCCGCTCCTGGCCGGCCAGCCACAACCCGGCCAGCCGGCGCAGCCGCCGGACCTTGCGGGGGGTGACCGCGTACGCCAACCCGCCGTATCCGTCACCGGTGCGAGTCTTGACCTCGACGAACACCACCGTCTCGGTGGCCTCGTCGCAGGCGATCACGTCGAGTTCGCCGTAGCGGCAGCGCCAGTTGCGGCCCACGATCCGCAGGCCCATCCCCGTCAGATGGTCCACGGCGAGCGCCTCGCCAAGCGCGCCCAGTTGAACCCGCGTCATGGTCGGCTTAGCCGGTGTCTGTTCGGTCGTCATGGCGGCCACGATCCACCCGCGCCCCGACAGCGGCGGACCATCGACCGCCCGACACCACCGGTTATCTACAGTCAGCCGCCCATCCCCAACCGGGGGCGGAGCTACTCCGGCAGCCGGAGCTCGGGCTTCTCGACCTCTTCGATGTTGACGTCTTTGAAGGTCACCACCCGCACGTGCTTGACGAATCGCGCCGGCCGGTACATGTCCCACACCCAGGCATCGGACAGCCGCAACTCGAAGTAGACCTCGCCGTCGACGTTGCGGGGCATCATCTCCACGCTGTTGGCCAGGTAGAAGCGCCGCTCGGTCTCCACGACGTAGCTGAACTGGCCCACGATGTCCTTGTATTCGCGGTACAGCGAGAGCTCCATCTCGGTTTCGTACTTTTCGAGATCCTCTGCACTCATCTGCCACTCATCCGCTCAGACGTCCTTCTCGCACGACAACTCGGCCGACCGGGGGCCCGCGCCCCAGCCCCATCTTTCCTCACCGGCACCCCCGGCGCTCTCCCGGATGCCCGGCCCGGCCGCCGACCGCCTGACGTTGACGTAGGAGTAGCGGTGCGCGGCGCAGGGACCCAACTCCCGCAGCGCCGCGCCGTGCGCCGACGTGCTGTACCCCTTGTGGTCGGCGAAGCCGTAGCCGGGGTGTTCAGCGTCCATGGCGACCATGAGGCGGTCCCTGCTGACCTTGGCCAGCACGCTGGCCGCGGCGATACAGGCCGCCGCGGCGTCACCGCCGACGACGGGCAGTGACGGCATGGGCAGCCCCGGCACCCGGAACCCGTCGCTGAGCACGTAACCCGGCCGCACGGACAGCCCGGCCACGGCCCGGCGCATCCCTTCGATGTTGGCGGCGTGTACGCCACAGCGGTCCACCTCGGCGGGCGGGATGAACACCACGTGGTAGGCCAGCGCGTACCGGCGGATCAGCGGGAACAGCCGTTCCCGGGCCGCCTCGGTCAACTTCTTCGAATCATCAAGGGCGGAAAGACTTTCCAGTCGGCCGGCCCCGAGGATGCAGGCGGCGACCACCAGTGGTCCGGCGCAGGCGCCACGGCCCACCTCGTCTACTCCCGCGACCGGTCCCAGGCCACTGCGGTGCAGCGCAGACTCCAGGGTGCGCAGGCCCCCGGACTTGCGGATCACCGCCCGCGGCGGCCACGTGGTGGCCACGGCTACCGGCCCTGCTGGGGGTTAACCGAACTCACCCCACCCCACCGCGCCGGCGGCCACACGATGAACCTGGCCTTGCCGATGACGTTGGTGACCGGCACGGTCCCCGAGTTCGGGTCCCCGGTGCACAGGATCTCCTTGAGTGCGTCGGCGGGAACGTTCTCGCAGTGGGCGCGGGAGTCGGCCGAGTGGGTCCGGTTGTCCCCCATCACCCACAACCGCCCTGGCGGGACGTGGACGGGTCCGAAGCTGCTGCCCAGGCACGGGTAGGCCGACGGGTCGGCCGCCATTGTCGCCGGGCGCAGGTACGGTTCCGTGAGCCGCTTGCCGTCGACCGTCAACCCCGTCTCGGGACGGCATTCGACTGTCTGCCCACCGACGGCGATGATTCGCTTGACCAGGTCGTTCTCGTCGGGCGGGATGAAGCCGACGACCGAGAGCGCGTCCTGCACCGAGCGCAGCGCAGCATTGTGGGAACGGATCGACTTGTATCCGCGGTTCCACGACGGCGGGCCTTTGAAGACGATGACGTCACCGGGGCGCGGGGCGCCGAAGCGGTAGGTGACCCTGTCCACCATGATCCGGTCGCCGACGCAGCCCGCGCACCCGTGCAGGGTGGGCTCCATGGACTCCGACGGGATCAGATACGGCCGCGCGACGAAGGTCAACATGACGTAGTAC
>Ga0164296_1002759_pt1 | contig 17119 bp, 13 predicted proteins | sample GEODES057metaG_FD_113533 | JGI IMG/M metagenome (GOLD analysis project Ga0164296, IMG submission 113533) | Dystrophic lake water microbial communities from Trout Bog Lake, Wisconsin, USA - GEODES057 metaG | ecosystem: Environmental > Aquatic > Freshwater > Lake | place: USA: Trout Bog Lake... | reverse complement strand
GACAAGCCGCGCGGGTCGGCATTGCCGATATCCTCGCTCGCCATCCGCAGCACGCGCCGCGCGATGTAGCGCGGGTCGGCGCCACCGTCGAGCATTCGACAGAGCCAGTAGAGCGCCGCATCGGGGTCGCTGCCGCGCACCGACTTGTGTAGCGCGGAGATCTGATCGTAGAAGGCGTCCCCGCCCTTGTCGAACCGCCGGTAGCTGCCCTCCGCGACCTGCTCTGCGATCGCGACGGTGAGACGCGAGGGGCTGCCCGCTGCGACGGCGAGATCCGCAGCCAGTTCCAGGAGGTTGAGGGCGCGCCTCGCGTCGCCGTCGGCGGCGGTCGCGAGCAGACGCAGTGCCTCGGGCTCGGCCGACACGCTCCGCGCGCCCAAGCCTTCGGTGGTGTCGTTGAGCGCTCGAGTCAGCAAGGCGACCAGATCCGCCACCGTCAGTGACTTGAGTACATAGACCCGCGCCCTCGACAACAGGGCACTGTTGACCTCGAAGGAGGGATTCTCGGTGGTTGCGCCTACGAACAGGAGCGTGCCGTCCTCAACATAGGGAAGGAAGGTATCCTGCTGCGCCTTGTTAAAGCGATGCACCTCATCGAGAAAGAGCACCGTCGCCCGGCCGGTGCTGGCCCGCGTGGCCTTCGCAGTCTCGACCACCGCGCGGATGTCCTTGACGCCCGCGAGCACAGCGGAGAGCGCCTCGAACTCGGCGTGCGCCGCCTCGGCCACCATGCGGGCGAGCGTGGTCTTGCCGGTGCCCGGGGGACCCCAGAGGATCATCGAGTGCAGCGTCTTTCCCTCGAGCAGGGCTCGGAGGGGCTTGCCCTCCCCGAGGAGATGCGCCTGGCCCGTGAACTCAGCCAGCGTACGGGGCCTCAGCCGATCGGCAAGCGGCCGGTAGGCCGTGCGATCGCTTGGCGCAGATTCAGCGCCCATTGCCGATGACATCCACACCCGCGGGTGCGACGAAGTGGAACAGGCTCTCCGGAATCACTACGTTGCGTTCCACATGACTGAGATCAAGTCGAGTGCGTTGGTTCAGCTTGTCGACGAACTCCAAACGCCGTATCGCACTGCCAGCGAGGCCGATGCGAACTTCCCGGAAGTCAGTGTCACGTGTTTTCGGTACCAGCACGCTCCACACGAGCCCATCGAGCGTCCCGCCCTCGTGCACCTCGAAGCCTTCACGGAGCGACAGTTCACCGGCCAGCAGCATCGCCGGCGTTTCGGAGAGCGATTCCTTGATGCGACGTACGGTGACCTGCGAGAGCTCCGGGTCATAGAGCCAAAAGTGCTCCCCGTCGCAAATCAGCGTCTGCGCGGGCTTTCGATACTCCCAACGAAAATGACCCGGCTTACGGAGCCACAACGTGCCAGTGGCGCGTTCGGCGGGCACGCCCTCACGCGTGGCGATCTCCTGCGTGAACTCGGCCTTCACCGAGGCGAGCGCCGCGAGACCTTGCTCCACTCGGCGCAGCGCGTCGGCATCGTCCGCCCGCGCGGGAGCGCCCACCACCGACAGCGCGAGGCCAAGCCCGCAGAGGATGAGTAGCTTCCGCACCGGTCACTATTCCGGGTTGACCGGCGGCACCAGCACTTCGCGCGAGCCGTTCGGCTGTAGCGGCCCGACGAGGCCAGCCGCCTCCATGCTTTCCACCAGTCGCGCGGCGCGGTTGTAGCCGATCTTGAGTCGCCGCTGGACGCCGGACACCGACGCCTTGCGGGTTTCGGCGACAATCTTGACCGCCTGATCGTAGAGCAGATCCTGCTCCCCGCCTTCGCCGCCACCCTCGCCTTCGGCGGGCTCGAGCCCGGGCACCGGCCCTCGGGGACCCTCGAGAATCTCCTCAACATAATTGGGCTCGGCGCTTCTCAGCGCCTCGACCACCCGGTGTACTTCCTGATCAGACACGAAGGCACCGTGCACGCGGGTCGGCACCGAGGTGCCGGATGGCAGGTACAGCATGTCGCCGTGACCCAGCAAGGACTCGGCGCCACCCTGATCGAGGATCGTGCGCGAGTCGACCTTCGCCGACACCTGAAAGGCGATGCGCGTTGGGATGTTGGCCTTGATGAGACCGGTGATCACATCTACCGACGGTCGCTGCGTCGCCAGGATCAGGTGGATCCCCGAGGCGCGCGCTTTCTGGGCGAGACGGGCGATCAGTTCCTCGACCTTCTTGCCGACGATCATCATCAGATCCGCAAGCTCGTCGATCACCACGACGATGTGCGGCAGCGTCACGCACGGCGGCACATTGCCGGTGGAGTCGAGAAGGCTCACATCGCCCGCCTGCAGCTTCTGCGCCAGGATCGGATCGGGAATGGGCTTGCCGGCGGCTTGTGCGTCCTCCACCTTGCGGTTGTAGCCACCGAGATTGCGTACGCCCATCGCCGCCATCAGCTGGTAGCGTCGCTCCATTTCAGCCACGCACCAGCGCAAGGCGTTGGCCGCCTGCTTCATGTCGGTGACCACCGGTGTCAGCAGATGCGGAATACCCTCGTAGACCGACAGCTCCAACATCTTCGGATCGACCATGATCAGCCGCACGTGATCGGCGGTCGCCTTGTAGAGCAAGGACAGCACCATGGCGTTGATGCCCACGCTCTTTCCGGAGCCGGTGGTGCCGGCGATCAGCAAGTGCGGCATCTTCTGCAGGTCGGCGACCACAGGGTGTCCCGCGATGTCCTTGCCGAGCGCGAGCGCGAGCGGCGAGGAAACATCGTCATAAGCCTTCGACTTGATGATCTCGCCCAAGGTCACGGTTTCGCGGGACTCGTTCGGGATCTCAAGGCCGACGACGCTCTTGCCCGGAATCACCTCGACGACGCGCACACTGATGGCCGACAGGGCGCGGGCGATGTCCTTCGACAGGCCTGAGATCTGGCTGACCTTGACGCCGGGTGCCGGGCGTAATTCGAACCGCGTGACCACAGGCCCCGGGTGCACTTCGACGACCTCGACCTCAACGCCGAAGTCCCTGAGCTTGATCTCAACCAACCGTGACATCGCCTCGAGCGTCTCCGGCGAATAGCCGGCGACGCGAGTGCCGGGATCATCCAGCAAACTCAAGGGCGGAAGCTCGGTGGCTGCGACTTTGTCGAAGAGCGGTTTCTGCCGCTCTTTCTCAACACGCGCACTCTTCTCGATAATCGGCGCCGGCACTTCGATCCGCGGTGGCGGCTTCGCCTCGACTTTCTTCTTTTCCTCGCGAACCGCCACCTGCCGAGCCGCCTTGATCTCGCGGCCCACGCTTTGGTCACGGCGCGTGGCGAGTTTCGCCTGTAGGAACGCGTACCCGCCAAGGATGGCGCGACCCAGCTGATCGATCACGTTGAGCCATGAAATGCCGGCAAATAGGGCGACACCCGCAAACCAGGCGCTCAACAACAGCAAAGTCGCGCCGAGGTAGCCGAAGCCGCGCTCCAGCCCATGACCGACCAGGTCACCCAAGATGCCGCCAGCGGTGTTCTGGTAGCGCCGAGCAGAAAAATGCAGCGTCGCGATGCCGGCCGTGGTCGCGAGCGTCAGCACGAAGCCGATCAGGCGGAAGGCCAGTGTGGTACGTGTGGCGCGGTCGACCGGTTGCGCCGGCCTAAAGAGCGCCCAACCGGCGAGCCCCAGCATCACGGGGAAGAGGAAGGACGGCGCACCGAACAAGAACAGGAACAGATCGGCCAGCCACGCCCCCGCCGGACCGATCAGGTTGTGGACGCGTGCCGCATCACCGGTCGATGAAAAGCTCGGATCGGTGGGATCGAAAGTGATCAGTGCGAGCAACAGCACGAGCGCCGCGGCGCCCAGCACCAGCAGTGCGCTTTCTCTCAACGCCCGTATCACGATGGCGCCCAGTTTCTGACGGGCGGAGGTCTGTTTGCCGGAGGATGCGTCTGCCAAGTTGAGGCCCTGAACGAGAAAAAATGCTTAACGCCATGATACGGCTCGGGCGTCACCGATACCAGCGGCCACTCGCGCATCGGCTGCATTTACGAGCGAGTTTTCCCTAACATAGAGCCCCCTTCCTACCGTCGCATGCAGGGATCCGAATCATGTCCTCCAGTCGCCATAGCCGTTTGCTGATCTTGGGTTCCGGACCGGCGGGCTATACCGCTGCCATCTACGCGAGCCGGGCGAACCGAAAGCCCCTGTTGGTCACCGGCCTCGAAGTGGGTGGGCAATTGATGACCACGACCGAGGTCGACAACTGGCCGGGCGACGTGGAAGGCCTGCAGGGACCGGGGTTGATGGAGCGCATGCGAAGACATGCCGAGCGCTTCCAGACCGACTTGGTGGAAGATCACATCCACAAGGTTGACCTCGGGGTGCGCCCGTTCCGGCTGTGGGGAGACCGTGGCGAGTACACGACCGACAGCCTGATCATCGCGACCGGCGCCTCGGCGCAGTACCTTGGGCTCCCCTCCGAGGAGGCGTTCCGCGGCAAGGGCGTGTCCGCCTGCGCCACCTGTGATGGCTTTTTCTACCGTGGGCAGGATGTCGCGGTGGTTGGCGGTGGCAACACGGCCGTCGAGGAAGCTTTGTACCTGTCGAACATCGCCCGCCATGTGACCGTGATTCACCGCCGTGATCGCTTCCGGGCCGAGAAGATTCTGCAGGACAGGCTGTTCGAGCGTGAACGCGAAGGCAAGATGTCGGTGCTCTGGAACCACACGGTACAGGAGGTGCTCGGTGATGCGACCGGCGTCACCGGCGTACGTGTGCGCTCGACCGATGGTGTACTGAAGGACCTCGCCGTGATGGGTCTTTTCATTGCCGTCGGCCATGTGCCGAATACGCAGCTCTTCCAGGGGCAGCTCGACATGCGCGGTGGCTACATCACGGTCCGCACGGGGCTCGATGGCGATGCCACGGCGACCTCGGTGTCCGGGGTGTTCGCGGCGGGTGATGTGGCCGATCACAGCTACCGGCAGGCCGTGACCTCGGCGGGCACCGGCTGCATGGCGGCGCTCGATGCTGATCGTTATCTCGAACGGTTGGATGGCGGTTGAGCGACCTACCTGAGACCCGTCCGACACTCGAGGCGCGCGTCGTCGATGACCTCGCGGCCGTTGATCCGGGTGAGTGGAACGCCTTGGACCATCAGGGGGTGCCATTTCTGCGCCATGAGTTTCTAAGGGGTCTCGAGCGCTCCGGTGCCGTTGGCGGCGACACGGGCTGGCAATCGCGTCATGTGCTGGTGCGACGGGCGGGTGGCCTGGTCGGCGCACTGCCCCTCTATGAGAAGCGCCACTCTTGGGGTGAATTCGTCTTCGACTTCAGCTGGGCGAAGGCCTACGAGCGTCATGGCCTGCCGTATTACCCCAAGCTCGTGGCAGCGACCCCCTTCACGCCGGCTGGCGGGCCGCGACTGCTGGTGCGGCCCGGCGAGTCGATCGACGACATTCGAGCCGCGTTGCTCGAGGGGGCGATGCACGCTGCGGCAGGGGTGTCGTCACTGCATGTGCAATTCACCACTGCCGATGAGGCGGCTTGGCTTGAAACCGCAGGCTTCGCGACGCGGATCGATTGTCAGTTCCACTGGCACAACCGCGGTTATCGCGACTTCGCCGACTTTCTCGACACCTTCACAGCGGACAAGCGCAAGAAGGCCAAACGTGAGCGTCGACGCATCGAAGAAGCCGGCATTCGCTATGAGTGGCGCCGCGGTGACGAGCTGTCGCCGTCGCTGTGGCGGGCGGTGTACGCACTGAAGGCGCACACCTTCCATCGCCACGGCCATGAGCCGTATCTTCCACTGGCGTTCTTCACGGACCTACCCGCCGATTCACCCGCCCGCCCGCTGGTGTTGCTCGCCTGGCAGGACAGCGTGCCGGTGGCCACGGCGATTTTCTTTCGTGGTGAACGCACGCTGTACGGTCGCTACTGGGGCTCGGCCGGCGAGTTTCACAGCCTGCACTTCGAGACCTGTTACCACCAGGGCATCGAGTACTGCATTCGCGAAGGACTGAGCAGCTTCGAACCGGGGACCCAGGGCGAACACAAGATCGCGCGCGGCTTCGCACCGACCATCACCCGGTCCTCGCATCACATCGCCGATCCTCGGTTCCGCGAGGCGATCGCACGATATCTGATCGAGGAAGGCAGATCCGTTGAGGCCTACGCTGCCTCCGCGGCCGAGCACGTGCCGTTCAAATCGGTGTCCCCCGAGTTCGAGGCGCCACCGCTCGGTAGCTCGTGATGCCCCGTGATCCGCGCTGGCTGTCGCCGGACGATCCGCCCACGGCACTCCCTTCGCCTGGGGACGCGCTCCGTGAGCCGAATGGCCTGGTCGCCGTCGGCGGCGCCTTAACCCCTGATTGGCTGATGCATGCCTACCGGCAGGGGATCTTCCCCTGGTACTCGGAGGGTGAGCCGATCCTGTGGTGGTCACCCGATCCGCGCGGCGTGCTGTTGCCGGCGCGCTTCAAGACGAGCCGCAGTCTGCGACAGACGGTGCGATCCGGGCGTTACGAGACGCGCCTCAACACTGCGTTCGACGCGGTGGTCGAAGGCTGTGCGGGCCCGCGGGCACACGCGACCGGCACTTGGATCACCGAGGCCATGCGCCTCGCCTATGGTGTCCTGCACACGGCAGGACACGCGCATTCGATCGAGACCTGGCAAGACGGGGTGCTGGTCGGTGGCCTGTACGGGGTTCGGGTGGGTGGGGTGTTTTGTGGCGAGTCGATGTTCAGTCGGTCCCCGGATGCTTCCAAGGTCGCCTTGCTACGCCTGGTGACCGAGGCCGACAGGGTCGGCATCGAACTGATCGACTGCCAGATGCCGACCGCGCACCTGCTGACCCTGGGCGCAGAAACGCTGCCTCGTGACGCGTTTCTCGAGGCCCTAAGGGGCCTTCGCGAACGGCCGGTACGGCCCTTAGGAGGGCTCGGCGAGCCCAACCCTTGAGCGACTGCCGATAATGCGAATTGCCACGAGGGGGCGCTTTCGGCACAATGCGCTCGCCTCAAGTCAACCGGGAACAGAATGTCGAAAGAGGAAGCGATCCAGATGGAGGGTGAAGTCGTCGAGACTCTCCCCAACACCACATTCCGGGTGAAGCTCAAGAACGGCTACGTCGTCACGGCTCACATTTCCGGAAAAATGCGCAAGAACTACATTCGCATCCTCACCGGCGACGTGGTCACGGTCGAAATGACGCCGTATGACCTCACCAAGGGCCGCATCACCTACCGCGGTCGATAGCTGATCGCTGATATTGCCGATAGCCGGTAGCCGATAGCCGGCAGTCGCCAGCCCCCGGCGCGTCGTCTAGCTAATGCAACAGTGCCGGCTCTTCGGCACCGCGTGTCTCTAGGTCCAGCGACTTCCCGTCGGCCGCGAGACGCACGCGCACCGTGCCACCACTCGCGAGCTTTCCGAACAGCAGTTCCTCGGCCAAGGGGCGCTTGATCTTGTCCTGCACGAGGCGCGCCATCGGGCGTGCGCCCATCTTCGGGTCGTAGCCCTCCTTCGCGATCCAGCGCCTTGCCTCCTCGTCCACCGACAGCACGACGCCCTTGACCTCGAGCTGAGCCTCGACCTCCATCAGCACCTTGTCGACCACGCGCTCGATGGTGTCGGTGCTGAGCGGACCGAACTGCACGATCGCATCCAGCCGGTTTCGGAACTCCGGAGCGAAGAGCCGCTTGATCGCCTCGTTGCCGTCGGACTCCGTCGCGCTTTGCGTGAAGCCGATGCTGTTGCGTGACATCTCGGCCGCACCCGCGTTGGTGGTCATGATGATGATCACGTGGCGGAAGTCTGCCTTGCGGCCGTTGTTGTCGGTGAGCGTCCCGTGGTCCATCACCTGCAGCAGCAGGTTGAAGACATCCGGGTGGGCCTTCTCGATCTCATCCAGCAGCAAGACCGCGTGCGGGTGCTTGCTGATCGACTCGGTAAGCAGCCCCCCCTGATCGAAGCCCACGTAGCCGGGAGGCGCGCCAATCAGGCGCGACACCGTGTGACGCTCCATGTACTCAGACATGTCGAAACGAATCAACTCGACGCCGAGCGCGAGCGCCAGCTGGCGCGTCACCTCGGTCTTGCCGACACCCGTGGGGCCGGCCAGCAAGAACGAGCCTACCGGCTTGCGTGGATCGCCAAGGCCGGAGCGCGCCATCTTGATCGCCGCCGACAGCATGTCGATGGCCGGATCCTGCCCGAAGATCACGAGCTTCAGGTTGCGCTCGAGATTCTTGAGCACCTCCTTGTCGGAGGTCGACACTTGTTTCGGCGGAATGCGGGCGATCCGCGCGACCACCGCCTCGATCTGCTCCGCCGTCACGTGCGTCGGGCGCTGTGCGGGCGGTGTCAGGCGAAGGTGCGCGCCCGCCTCGTCGACCACATCGATCGCCTTGTCCGGCAAGTGTCGATCGTTGATGTAGCGTGCGGCAAGCTCGGCGGCGACCTTGAGGGCATCGTCCTCGTAGCTCACCCCGTGATGCTCCTCGAACTTGGAGCGCAATCCCTTGAGGATCTCGATCGTTTCCGCCACCGAAGGCTCCGCCACGTCGATCTTTTGGAAGCGACGAGCCAAGGCATGGTCCTTCTCGAAGATGCCACGATATTCCTGGTAGGTGGTGGAGCCGATGCAGCGCAGCTCACCGTTCGACAAGGCGGGTTTGATCAGATTGGAGGCATCCATCACACCGCCGGAGGCCGCGCCTGCGCCGATCACGGTATGGATCTCGTCGATGAACAACACCGCACCCGGTTGCTTCTTGAGTTCGGTGAGCACGGCCTTGAGGCGCTTCTCGAAGTCACCCCGGTACTTGGTGCCGGCGATCAACGTTCCCATGTCGAGCGAGTAGATCGTGCAGTTCGCGAGCACCTCAGGGACCTTGCCCTCGACGATCAGTCGGGCGAGACCCTCGGCGATCGCCGTCTTGCCGACGCCGGCTTCACCCACGTAGAGCGGATTGTTCTTGCGACGCCGGCAGAGGATCTCGATGGTGCGTTCCACCTCGAGCGTCCGGCCGATCAGCGGATCGATGCGGCCCTCGCTCGCCAGTCGATTGAGATTGCTGCAGTACTGATCCAGCGCGCCGGCCTGAGCCTCGCCGTCCGGTCGCTCGGCCGTCTCGCTCTGCACTGCCGCCTTGTCGGCGCCCTCGTCCCGCACCTTCGCCAGTCCATGCGACATAAAGTTGACGACATCGAGACGCGCGACGTCCTGCAGGCCGAGCAGATAGGCGGCGTGCGACTGCTTCTCACTGAAGATCGCGACCAGCACGTTCGCGACGGCGACTTCCTTCTTGCCGCTCGACTGAACGCTGAACACGGCGCGCTGCAGTACTCGTTGAAAGCCGAGCGTCGGCTGCACGTCACGCTCGTCACCGGCCGGCAGGCGCGGTGTGGTGTCGCGAATGTAGGTCTCGAGATCGCTTTTCAGCTTCGGAATATCGGCGCCGCACGCCGTCAGGATCTCGCGAACGCGGGGCGTTTCGAGGATCGCGAGCAGCAGGTGCTCGACCGTCATGTACTCATGGCGCGACTCGCGGGCCGCGGAGAAGGCGCCGTTCAGACAGAATTCAAGTTCGTTCGACAACATGCGTTGCTCCTTGGCGCCAGCTAAAGCTCGGTCTCTTCCAGGGTGCACATCAGCGGATGCTGATGGTGCCTGGCGAGCCCCATGACGTGCGCGACCTTGGTCTCGGCGATCTCATACGTGAAGACGCCGCAGACGCCCTTCCCGTGGGTATGCACTTCCAGCATCACGCGGGTCGCCTTCATACGGTCCATGCCGAAGATCTCCTCGAGCACCTGCACCACGAACTCCATCGGGGTGTAGTCGTCGTTCAGCAAAATGACCTGATACAGCGGCGTCTTCTTGAGGGCCGGTGGCGCCTCCTCGACGACCAGGCCATGGCCCGGATCCCCGGTGTTTGGAATGTTAGGGTCTTGTGCACTCATGAGTCCCGTTATAAGGGCGCGGGCGCACGCGCACAAGGCCTCAGCGGCCGCCGAGCTGAAGAATATTTTTGTAATACGTTTCAGACGCTTGGCGAAGTGCCACGGGCTGGTGCCGATGCGCCCGAAGCCGTATGATCAGCGGATGTGCGCGTCACTGCCTGCTCGGTGCTTTCCGCCCCCTTTTCGTGCTCAGAGTTGCGCGTGATGGGCCCGTGGTCCCGCCTGCGCGGATTGGCGCGCCGCCGCCCGGCGGACTGGCGGGAGTCGCTCCCGGTACTCGTCCTCGGACTTGCGGTCGTCGCGGTGGCGGCACGGCTGGCGACGCTGGTGGTGCGGGTGCTGCCGACGCGCGCCCGGCCCGCCACCGTCCAGCGGCCGATCGGCGCTCCCGCGGTCATCGGCCGAGAGCTCGACACGGTCGTCTCGGCACATCTGTTCGGCAACCCCAATGCGCCCAGTTCCGGCGCGAACGCCCCGCAAACCCAAGTGCCGCTGGTGCTGTCGGGCACGCTCGCGGTGAACGATCCCAAGGCTGGTCTTGCGATCATCGGCGAGACCGCCGTCGCCGGGCGGCTGTATGCCGTGGGTTCCGCGGTGCCGGGGGGAGTGAGCCTTGAAGAGGTGTACGCGGATCGCGTGGTCCTAAAGCGCAATGGCGCACTGGAGACCTTGCTCCTGCCCCGCGGTACCCTCGCCGCCGGCGTGAGCCCGGCCGGTGCGCGCGCGGCGCCGTCCTCGGCGCCGACGGCGGCCGCGACCAGCAACCGCGATGCGCGCCGCATGCTCGACCGGATGCCTTCGGTCATTGGCGAGGTGATGCGGCCGATGCCGAGCTACAGCAACGGCCAGTTGAAGGGATTCAAATTGTATGCCGGCAAGGATCGCGAGAGGTTCCAGGAGCTTGGCCTGCAGCCGGGCGACCTTGTGACCCACGTCAACGGCGTACCGCTTGGCGATGCGCAGCACGGCATGGAGGTCCTGCGCACTCTCACCGGCGGCGGTTCAACCACCGTCACGCTCGAGCGCGACGGCACCCCGCAACAGATCACCATCGATGCCAGCCAAGTGGCCGCGTTGACCGGCGCGGGCGGTGCCCCCGCGCCCGCCCCCTCGCCGCCTGCCAACCCGCCCTGAACGACTTAGCCGCAGACCGGTCCAATGACATCGCCCAACCGATCGAGAGTACGCATGAAGCCATCCTCCTCCCGCCCCACGCGCTCCGTGCTGGTCGGTGCCCTCGCCCTGATTCTCGCGCTCGAGGCGCCGCTCGGTGCTATCGCCCAGACGGCCGCCATCGGACCGCAGGCGATGATCACGCCAAACTACAAGGACGCGGACCTCACACAGATCATCGAGGCGGTGAGCCAGGTCACCGGCAAGAACTTCATCCTCGACCCGCGCGTCAAGGCGCAGGTGACGATGTTGTCGGCCACGCCGATGAGTGCACAGGCCTTCTACGAGGCGTTTCTCGCGATCTTGCAGGTGCATGGCTTCGTGGTCGTGCCGGCCGGCAAGGTCTGGAAGATCATCCCGGACGCCAACGCCCGTCAGGTGCCCTCGAACGACCTGCCGGAGAACGTGAGTTCGAGTTCCGATGAGCTCGTCACGCAGGTGGTGCAGCTCAAGCAGGTCAGTGCCGCGCAGCTGGTGCCCATCCTGCGGCCGTTGGTCCCGCAACAGGGACATCTCGCCGCGTATCCCGCCTCCAACATCCTGATCATCTCCGACCGGGCGAGCAACGTGAATCGCATGATTCGCATCATCGAGCGCATCGACCAAGGGGGCGATGAGGACATCGATGTGATTCGGCTCGAGCACGCCTCGGCCGCGGAGATCGTTCGGGTCGTCAATCAACTGGCGCAGGCCGGCGGCGGTCAGCAAGCCAACGAGGGTGCTAAGATGCTCGCCGACGAGCGCACCAACAGTGTGTTGCTGAGCGGCGAGCGCAACCAGCGGCTGAAGTTTCGTGCCTTGGTGGCGCACCTCGACACGCCACTCGAGAGTGGCGGCGGCACGCGCGTCCGCTATCTGAAGTATGCCGATGCCGACAAGCTGGCTGCGAAGCTGAAGGAGCAGATCCAGGCCGCCAACAGTGCGGGCAATGCGGCCAAGGGAGCCTCCACCGAACAGGATAAGGCCACCACGATCTGGGCGGACGTTCCCACCAACGCACTGATCATCACGGCCGCACCCAAGATGATGCGGCAACTGATGGACATCATCGATCGACTCGACATCCGACGTCTCGAGGTACAGGTCGAGGCGATCATCGTCGAGATCACCGGCGACAAGAATGCCCAGCTTGGCATCAACTGGGCGCTGGATGGCGCCAACACCAACCTCGGCGCCGGTGGGTTCATCTCACCGCTCGACTCCGGCGGCGTGTCGCTCGCCACCATCGCCGCTGCCGCGGCCAACCCGACAACGCTCACCAGCTCGACGTTGCCGGTCGGCATGACCTTTGGCGTCGGGCGGCTGCAGAAGACCGGCACCAACTTCGCGGCGGTCCTGAATGCGCTCGCCGGCAACGCCAACACCAACATCATCTCGACGCCGAGCGTGGTGACGCTCGACAATCAGGAGGCGCAGATCAAGGTCACGACCGAGGTGCCCTTCCTAACCGGCCAGTATGCGAACGCCACCTCGACCGCCGCGGCCGCTGGCACCGGCGCGGTCGGCGTGGTCAATCCCTTCCAGACGATCCAGCGTCAGGAAGTCGGCACGATCCTGAAAATCACGCCGCAGATCACCGATGACCAAACGATTCTGCTGAAGATCGAGCAGGAGGTCTCCGCCCTTGTGAAAAGCGCCATCGCGACGGTCGACGTGCAAACCTCGAAGCGCGTCGTGAACACCCGCGTGCTCGCCAATGACGGCGAAATCATCGTGCTGGGTGGCCTCATCTCCGACAGCGTCACCGACAGCGAGCAGAAGGTGCCGCTGCTCGGTGACATCCCGGTGATCGGCCATCTCTTCAAGACGCGTACCTCCGATAAGCAGAAGACCAATTTGATGGTATTCATTCGACCGAAGATTCTGGTCAATCGCGAGCAGATGGCGGTCGAGACCGACGCCAAGTACAACTACATTCGCTCGCTGCAGCTTGACCATGGTGCCGGTGTCGCGCTGTTGCCGCGGGAACATCAGGCGGTATTGCCAGATCTCAAGGACCTCGCGCCACGCGAGTCGGAGCCGAAGATCGAAACACCGAAGGCGCGGGCAATGCGCAATGACGCGACCGAGCCTGCCAAGACCCCTGCCGGCCCCGCGGCACCCGAAACCGCCGAGGGTGGTAAACCCAGATGAACGCGGTCCTCGAGCCCTCACCCGAACGCCGACTGGCGTACGCCTTTGCGCGCAAGCACGGCGTATTGGTGCGCGCGATCCGCGACGGCGCCGCCGAAGTGACCGTGCGCGAGAGCGCCGAAGCGGCCAGTGTGGCCGAAGTGCGTCGGTTTCTCGGTCTGCCACTCAAGCTCGAGCGGGTGGCCGACGAGGCCTTCGAGGCGTTCCTGCAGCACAGCTACGAGACCGGTAGCAACGCCGCCGCCGAGGCCGTCGAGGGGCTCGAGGAGGACACCGATCTTGCGCACCTCGCCGAGGAGCTGCCGGAGCCTTCGGATCTTCTGGAGAGCGAGGATGACGCGCCGATCATCAAGTTGCTGAACGCGGTGCTGACGCAGGCGGTGCGCGAGAATGCCTCGGACATCCACGTCGAGCCCTTCGAGAACCGACTGGTGGTGCGTTTTCGCGTGGACGGCGTGCTGCGCGAGGTGCTGCAGTCGCGCCGTGCGCTTGCCCCCATCGTGGTGTCTCGCATCAAGGTGATGTCGAAGCTGGACATCGCCGAGAAGCGCCTGCCGCAGGATGGTCGGATGTCGCTGCGCATCGCCGGTCGTCCGGTCGACGTGCGCGTCTCGACGATCCCCTCCGGGCATGGCGAACGGGTCGTGCTGCGACTGCTCGACAAGCAGGCCGGGCGTCTCGACCTCGAACAACTCGGCATGCATCCCGCCACCCGGGCGGCGATGGACGAGCTGATTCACAAACCCTACGGCATCATTCTGGTCACCGGGCCCACGGGCTCCGGCAAGACCACCACGCTGTACGCCGCCCTGCAGCGTCTCAACGACAACACCCGCAACATCCTGACGGTCGAGGATCCGATCGAGTACTACATCGATGGCATCGGTCAGACACAGGTCAATACCAAGGTCGAGATGACCTTCGCGCGCGGTCTGCGCGCGATTCTGCGCCAGGATCCGGACGTGGTGATGGTTGGCGAGATTCGTGACATCGAGACCGCGCAGATCGCGGTGCAAGCTTCCTTGACCGGACACCTCGTGTTGTCGACCCTGCACACCAACACGGCGGTGGGTGCGATCACGCGCCTTCGCGACATGGGCGTCGAGCCTTTCTTGCTGTCCTCCACGCTGCTCGGTGTGCTGGCACAGCGTCTGGTGCGGGTGGTGGATCCCGCCACGGCCGAGCGACGGCTGGCCTCCGACTACGAGAAGGATTTTCTGAACGTGCCCGCGAGTGAATCAGTCACCCTGGCGCGTCCGGTCGCCGGCAACGGCACGGGCTTCAAGGGACGGACCGGCATTCATGAAGTGGTGCTGATCGACGAGACGATGCGACAGCTGATCCACGATGGTGCGGGCGAGATGGAGCTTGAGCGCCATGCGCGCACGCTCACACCGTCGATCCGTGACGACGGCCGGAGCAAGATCCTGGCCGGGGTCACCACCGTCGAGGAAGTCCTGCGCGTCACTCGCGAGGACTGAGGCGATGCCGGCCTTCCAATACGTCGCGGTGGACGCCGGCGGTCGCGAGCGACGCGGCCTGATGGAAGGCGATACCGCCCGTCAGGTGCGACAGCAACTGCGCGATCAGCAGCTGCTGCCGATGGAGGTCACCGAGATCGAGAAGAGCGAAGCCGCACGACGTGGGCTGCGCTTGTCGTTCGGACGCAGTATCTCGGCGACGGACCTGTCGCTCGTCACTCGCCAACTCGCCACCCTCGCCCGCTCGGGGCTGCCCCTCGAGGAGGCGCTGCTCGCGGTGTCGCAGCAGACCGAAAAGCCGCGCGTGGCCGCTATCGTCTCCGGGGTGCGTGCCCGCGTCCTCGAAGGGCGAAGCCTCGCCGATGGGTTGGGCGCGTTTCCGCAGGTGTTCCCAGAGATCTATCGCGCGACGGTGGCCGCGGGCGAACAGGCCGGCCGCCTCGACGGGGTGCTCGAGCGACTCGCCGACTACACCGAGAACCGCCAGATCCTGCAAAGCCGCGTGCGCAACGCCATGGTGTATCCGCTACTGCTGTCGGTGGTGTGCGTCTTGATCGTCTCCTTGCTGCTCGGCTTCGTCGTGCCGCAAATCGTCACGGTGTTCGAGGCCAGCAAACAGCAGCTGCCGATCCTCACGCGGGTGCTGATTGGCATGAGTGGTGGATTTCGGCGCTATTGGTGGTTGCTCGCCTTGTTGATCGGCGGGGTGGCCTATGGGCTGAGGCGCTGGCTCGAGGATCCGCATGCGCGCCGGCGGTGGCATCGTGTGGTGTTGCGGTTGCCGTTGATCGGCAAGCTCGTGCAGGGGATCAACGCCGCGCGTTTTGCGCGCACGCTCGCGATCCTGTCGTCGAGTTCGGTGCCGGTGCTCGAGGCGCTCAGGATCAGCGGCGAAGTGATTGTCAATCTGCCGATGCGCGATGCCGTCGCCGAGGCGGCAGTGCGCGTTCGGGAAGGTGCCGCCATCGCCCGGTCGCTCGGCAGCTCACGACTGTTCCCACCCATGTTGATCCACCTGATCGCGAGCGGCGAGTCGAGCGGCGAGCTCGAAACGATGCTGGAGCGGGCGGCATCCAACCAGGAGCGGGAGATGGACGGCATCGTCAACACCGCGGTCAATGTCCTCGGGCCGATGATGATCCTGCTGATGGGCGGCTTCGTGCTGTTGATCGTGCTGGCGCTGCTCTTGCCGATTTTCGAGCTCAACCAGCTGGTGCGCTGAGCACCACGGGCGGCACCTCTTGCGGTCGGCGCGTTGCTCGTCTATAACGAGCGCCAATTACCTGCGCGACTTTCTGGTGTCGGACAAGACATGAGCGAGAAGCCCGAGTCGGATGACTACGGTGATGACGACGATGAGATCGCCAGCGACGGCGATGGGGATCTGTCGTCCCTGCTCAAGGATCTCGAGCAGAAGAAGCGCAAACCCGGTATCAAGATGCCCGAGCCTGCCTGGCGGCGTCTTGAGAAGTATCGCGAGGAACGCGAGACCGCGGAGTTGATTTCCGACTTCGAGGACTACGACATCGGGGATGCCGAGCCGGCCGCGCGGCGCCCGCCAGCCAAGCGATCAAAGGCGGCTCGTCGCGATTGAAGCCAGCGCGCGCGGTGCTCGCGCCGCTGGGTCGTGTGCCGGGTCAGTGACTGCCGGTCAGTGAAAGTTGCGCGCCACCGTTGCAAGCGCACCAAGATCCCTGGAGCGGTCGCTCAAGCGTTCGACGATCAGATGAAGCACCGCGCCTTCGCGCTGCACTGTGCCCGTCGCTGCCAACAACCGTGACTCGAGAAGTGCTCGGCGGTAACGTTCCGCCACGCTGCGCCAAACAATCAGATTGACGATGCCGGTCTCGTCCTCGAGAGTGACGAAGGTCACCCCCGACGCCGTGCCTGGCCGCTGTCGCACCAGCACCAGACCGCACACCGTGGCCCGCTCGCCTGCGTTTTGCGCGCCGAGGGCCTGTGCGGTCAACAGGCCATCACGCGCCAAGCGCGCCCTGAGGAGTGCCAACGGGTGACGTCCCAGCGTGAGCCTGAGCGAGCGGTAATCGGCGACAATGTCCTCGCCTTCGCGCGGTGGTCGCAACAAGGGAATGCCCACGGTCGGCGTTGCGACCGGAAAGAGCGGCGTCGGCGGCGCAATACCACGGGTACTCCAGTTCGCCTGGTGACGGTTGCCGGTGAGGGTCGCGAGGGCACCGCTGTCCGCCAAGGTGGTGAGCGCACGGACATCAAGCTCCGCCCCGGCGGCCAGCGCCTCGATCGACGCGAGCAAGGCTGGTGAACGTCTGGCGACGATGCGCTCGGCGGCGGCTTGGCATAGACCACGGATCTGGCCGAGTCCGAGGCGAATGGCCGGCGGTTCACCCACCAAGGTGGCCTCGATCGCACTCTCGCGCACATCCACCGGCAGTACCTGCACG
>Ga0164296_1002756_pt1 | contig 17129 bp, 15 predicted proteins | sample GEODES057metaG_FD_113533 | JGI IMG/M metagenome (GOLD analysis project Ga0164296, IMG submission 113533) | Dystrophic lake water microbial communities from Trout Bog Lake, Wisconsin, USA - GEODES057 metaG | ecosystem: Environmental > Aquatic > Freshwater > Lake | place: USA: Trout Bog Lake... | reverse complement strand
TAGCCATCTAAATCGCCGTAGCTGCGGCCCCCCGCAGCTCCTCTTCTCTGCCTCAAGCTGGATGGCGAAATGACATCCTGCAAACGTCTGTGATGCTGCGCACTGCCAGATGAGCTACACATCGTCTCCACAAACTCGTCCAACAGAATTGGCCACGCGCTACAGCTATCGTAATTGGACAGGTCCTCATGGATGGTCCGCGAGAACAGCAGGACTTGAGACCACGTGTCCTCGCTCACAGTCACACGCTGCTGCCGCTTGGAACGCAGGAAAGCACACCAGGGCTGCAGCAGTCTGAAGCGACCACGCAGGACGAGGGTCCACCCGTCGATGGCGACGTCCACGCTCAGGTTGCGTGCGCCAGCGGCTCTGAGCGTGAAGAACACGAAGGAGTAAGCCAGCGCGAATTGGTGAGCAGGCGCACTATTCAGCGCTGTTTCTGAGAATAGGGAGCGTAGCGCAGGCAGGACGTGTGCGCCTGCCAGGCCTTGCTCTGCAGCGCGTAGCGCGAGCAGGTTCACCGCAGCGCGCAGCCCACAGGCTGGTATATTTTCGTGGACAGCAACGTATTGCTCGAACAACTCGCGAAGCGGCGCGGACTCCGCCATGCAGCGGAGAATGAGCGGGGCGCTACATGGGTTCCTCGACGGGACGGCAGCAATGCTGACGTCATCAATGTGCATTCATCCAGTCCCTATCACAAGCAAAAGAAGCATTTCCAGTGTGTGGACAGCAGCATGGACGAGATGCTCGCGACCTGAAGTTGGTCACCAGTGGTTGACCGGAAATACGAGCACCGCCGTGTGGTGGCGTGCCCTTTTCAGCGCAGCTTTGGCATGAGGGCAAAATGGCATGCTGTGGCATGGCTGGCTGTATTGCTGGCGTCTTACACGCTCAGCGTGTCGAACGCAGAGCAGACACCAACTTTTGTTGTGCCGCTTCGAAGGGTGGCGCACGGCGCCTCGGGGCTACACTCCGGCGCTCTGCGACGCGCGCTGCTGAGTAACTCCTCAGCAGCCCTGCTGCCGCTGTACGGGTCTGTCCGTGACAACGGAGTCTTCACAGTGTTGGTCTCCCTGGGCACACCCCCACAAACGTTCGACCTCATCGTCGACACCGGAAGCACCCTCGCATACGTGCCGTGCAAGGATTGCGGCGCCAGCTGCGGCAAACACGAGGTGCGGGGGCGGGGACTCCCCGTTTTCCCACTCGTCAGCGTGTGCTCACATCCTCCTGCCCTGTGCGTGTGCGCCCAGGACCCGTTCTTCTCTCCGGATGTGAGCGCCACGTACCGAAGTGTGCCCTGCAGCTCGCCGCTGTGTACCGCGTCATTCGCGCAGCGCTGTCAGCTGGGTGCGTGCTCTCCACTTCCTCTCGAGTCATAGTTCACCAACACACGGCGCTCTTTGCTTTCAAAACAGGCTCATGCGCGTACGTGCGCAGCTATGCGGAGCAGAGCAGTAGTGCGGGACGAGTCGTGGTGGACGTCGTGTCGCTGGGGCCGACCCTGAACGGCACCGTTGTTTTTGGCTGCGAGACGCGCGAGACTGGCGAGATTCTGAGGCAAGCGGCGGACGGCATCCTGGGCATGGGACGGGGCGACACCTCTTTAGTGGCGCAGCTCGCGAAGGAGGGCGCAATCGCGGATGTGTTCAGCTTGTGCTACGGCTCCTGGGGCCCCCTGCCTGGCGTGAGCGGACCCGCCTCCTCGAACGGCGCCATCGTGTTTGGGGCCTTGCCAGGTGGACTGCCTCGCGGCATGGGGATCACGGCGCTGGTTGATAACCCGCTGTATCCGAGCTACTATGCGCTACACATGACCAGCATTGCGTTGGATGGGAAGGACATCGCCACTGCACCAAACGTGAGCGACTCCGCCGCTGTGAGTGGGAGCTACTCGCTGGGTATGGGCACCGTGCTGGACAGCGGCACAACGTTCATTTACCTTCCAACAGCCGCCTTCACAGCCTTCCATTCGGCGCTCGCTTCTGCCCTGACAGGCCGTAACATGAGCTTAGTCCCCGGCCCTGACCCCACCATCAAGGATGTGTGCTACAACGCCCCTGGGGCGAGCACTGGTGCGCCGCTGGCCAGCTATTTCCCGGAGTTGACGCTGGCTTTTAACGGAGTGACATTGACGCTGCCGCCAGAGAATTATTTGTTCGCTTGGGGCGCAGACCAGCCCAGCACGTTCTGTGTCGGCGTGTTCGATAATGGACCAGCAGGTGGAGCCATTCTCGGGGCAATTGCTGTCCGCGATGTGCTCGTCATGTACGACCGGGTGAGGCACAACGTCGGCTTCCTGCGCACCAACTGCACGCAAGTCATGATCCAGGGCCTGCCTGCCATAACCAATGCGCCAGCGCCGCCGCTACATCCTGGCCAGACGGCTCCTCCGCAGCCGCCACCGAGCCCGCCACAGCCGCCTTCTCCACCCCGTGCGCCGCCAGTTCCAGTCCGTCAAGACGCCACCGGAACGAGCCTGACTCTGCAGCTTGAGCTCCGCGGCTCTCAACTGCAGCTGTTCAGCAGTCCCAAGGCTGCGCAGGAGGAGCTGCGCAGTTATTTGGCCGCAGGCCTGGGTGTGTTTCTGGACCAAGTGGAGGTGTCTGAACTCGCGGCATGCGTGCCAGGCCACCCGTGTCCGGTGACCGCCAGCGTGTATGGCCTCACACCTGCGGCGGCAGCGCTGGATGCTGCCAGCGGGCCCACCTCCAAGGATGTGGTGGCTGCACTGGAGCACAAGACTGTGCGTGTGCCTGCGCCCCTGGGCAAGCTCATTCTCGTCAAGGTGCTTCGAGACACAGACCCCAGTGGAGCTGGAGATGGAGGGGGAGGTATGAGCTCAGCGCCGCCAGCACCGCCTCAGCCGGGAGCGCCACCCCGAATGGTGGCCCTGCTCGTCATCATCATCTTGCTGGCTCTGGGCACTGCATTTGCGCTCATCACGCGGCATCTGCAACACTCTGCGCCGGCGCATGCAGCTGCAGGGCGCCCGTACGAGCGCCTGACCGAAGCAGCTGGGGCGGAGGTGCGCGTGGAGCTCCAAGGCATACCTGCAAGGCCGCTCAGTCCGACGCCGCCACTGTCGTCATCTGCGGGATCGCGCACGACAGACGCAAAAGCAAGTCAAGATTAAAATTGATACAACCTTCACACACTACTAAGCGGCATCCAATGTCTATCGGAACACCGCCTTCACCCGCTTCTCAAGTTCTTTGAGGTACTCTGCCTGGATGCGCTGCGCGTAGGACCCGTTCGGCAAGCCCAGCACGACGCCCTCCATGCGCTGCTGCAGCGCCGTCTGGATGGTGGACCCCGTCAGTCCGGTGGCTGACGCCTCAGCAGCAGATGCGCCCAAAACCTGATCCCAAGACTCCTCGGTCGTGTCCATCAACTTCCGAAGAAGAGCCTCGGCCGCTGGATCTGCAGCAGTCTTCGCACTCTGAGGCGGCGCAGCCAGCTGCTTGCCAGCCCAGAGCTGGAGCACGCGCTGGATGACTACCACCATGCCATCTAAGCCGTCATCGCTGGCTTTCCGCATCCAGGCGTAGGCGTTCGACAGCACAGGCTCATCCACTGCGACTGTTTGCAATGCACCGCGCACCGCGTCCAATCGATCCTGGCGCAGGGGCAGCACGAATGCCCCTGTGCCGTCATCGGCGGCAGCGCCCACCAGCTTGGACAGCACCTCCGCGGAGGAGGACATTTGGCGCTGTGTCTGGGCCACGATGCCGTCCATCATGCCCATCACGCGCTGAGAGACGCGCGTCAACGCAGCTTTGTCCTGCTCTGGAGCCACGTCCGCACGCGCCGCGAGGCGGAGGAAGAACTTGACGTCGAAGGAGAGGACGTTTGCGGTGACGACATTCACAAACTCGGCGTCGCTCTTGGCTTGCATGAGGGAGTCGATCAACCCGTCCAAGTTGGCGAGCACAGCAGCCTCGGAGACGTCGAAGGGCGAGTCGCCAGAGCCCGAGCGAGGAGTTGTGACACACTGCGATCTGCTGCCGATCTGGAGGAGCACACTACTGCCCCGCAACCGCTTCAAAGACGCGCACCCGTTGCGAGGCCTGCTGCACCCAAGGTTTGCAGCAGCAATATAGCTGAGCTTGCGCCTGCTTGCGGAGCAGCTCCGTGCTCGTGGGCGAAAGGCAGCAGCAACAGCGTCAGGTGACGGCTGGATCGCCGCTGACAGCGACATGGCGGCGTGGGCCATCCAACGCAAGGCGAGAGAAGCTCAACCCGACACGTATGGATAACACGGGCCCTTGCGGGCGTCGCACAATAGCTATGTTCACATCAATTTGGACACCCCGTTCCCGGCAGCCAGCTTGCTCGCAGCCCCCTCATCAAGGAGCCATGTCATACCGCCGGGACAGCTGACCATGGCCGCAGGGAAATCGCCAGGCTTGTGCGTGTCTTCCAGGCAGGTCCTCACGGCTTCTCCTTTGGATGCGCCCGTCATGGCGATGATGACACTGCGCGCTGCATTCATCGTCTCCAGTGACAGCGTGATGCTGCCCGGTCCGCTAGATTTCTGAACACCAAGCACGCAAGTTGACGTACGCAGAACCTCTGGCTTGCCCGGGTAGAGGCTACCGATGTGGCCATCTGAGCCCATCCCCAGCAGCATGAGATCAAAGATAGGCGTGCCACTGTTTGACTTAGGCAATCGCTTCTCAGCTGCCAGCTTTGATGCGTACAACTGTGACTCTTGTGAGGCATCAGGGCCGCCGGTTGGCACAATGACTGTAACCCCTGGGGACGCGCTCAAAAACAATTTCACCGCCTTCGCGTGCGTTGCTTTCTCGTCGTCCAGCGGAAGGCACTTGTGGTTGACATAAGCCAGTACGACTTTGGACCAATCAATAATGTAGGAGGGCAAGCCAGCCAGCATAGCGAGCACGGACCCACCAGGTACAGCTACGCAGAACTGGCCACGCTCCTCAATGGCTGCAGCGGCGGCCACCTGGAAACGTGAACACAGTGCGGCCGCCACGTCGGTGTCTTTTGCAGTTTGACGAGTCAGCTCCAGGCGCTTCGCGAGAAGCAAGAAAGCGAGTGCACTCACCAGTCGGAAACTGGACGACGTCCGTGTCGAACGCTCTGTCACTCCGGTGCTGTGTGAAGGAGACCTTTGCGGAAGCAACGCAGGGAGCTGTGGAGGACCGGGCAAAGGGAGCCGCACGGGCACGATCGAGGCTGGCTGCAGCACGCCTGCTGATGTTCAGGCGTGCGCGCGACGCAGCGTTGCACGCATGCATGGTGTTCGAGGACAGTGTTCGTGGCGAAGGGGGATTTTAGGTGAGAGCGCTTGTGCCGCACAAGTTGTGCGTCTTGGGGCACATTATTGCTACCCCCGGACTACTGCACGTGCGCTTAAACCGAGTTAAGCGTATTTTAAGCACGACTGGGAATCGCTTAAACGACCATCCTGTTTAAGCGCTGTCCGACAACAGCAGGACTAGGCGCTGTGTAAGCGAAATTCAGGTGGTTAAGCGAGAGAATAGAAGTCACCATGCACGCGGTCGCTTATCATGCCTCAGTTGATGTAGCGTCTGCGGGCACAGCAGCCATTAAGGTGAACGTGTACGTGCAGGTTTTGCCTGTGAACCGGCTGTAGCTGTTGTCCAGACGCACGCGCACGGTGCCTGCTGCCGGAACGGCAAGCACACCAGTTGCGGGACCGTCCTCCTTGCGGATTTTACGCACGGCCAGCATTGACACCGGTGGTCCCGTCTCAGGCTGCACCTCCGCACTCAGCTCGACGCCCTTGTCAGCAACAGCGAGCTGCCACAGGAGCTTGCATCCGGGCGTTTTTGCCGCGAGCAGCACGTCGTGATATGCTCCAGCACTGATAGTCACGGTCTTCTCGGCGCCGTCAGCAGAGTTGCCTCCACCAGGTGGTGCTTTGCAGCTGTTCGGCACACCAGCGATGCAGCCGCCATACATGGTGCACCTACAATCGCCGCCCACAAAGGTGGGAATCGCATGGGCATCGAACCGGGAGCCAGCGAATGGGCAGGATGTGTAGCGCGCATTCGCATCATCGCCGTTGCCGGGGCACACGCCCAGTCTAGCCAGTACCTTGGGGCTCATAAACGTCTTGAACAGGCTGAACAGAGCATAGAAGAAGCGCGGGGGGTTGATGATCACCTGCTTCCCCAGTAGCTGGGGGTACACATTCTCCGACAGCTTGCTGCTCTCGCCCAAAGTGCGTTGGAATTGCGTCTCGCCAGCCATGGAAAGCGTCACATGCGCCAGATCCACTACCGAGATTTGCTTCACAAGGACTCTCTTATCCCGTGTCAACGCGTCGCACTTCAGGAATGCCAGCTCCCTCATATACATCAGCCATTCAAGAAATTCCGGCTGTGTGACATGCTTGAACATCTCACTTGGCGACGACAGGCCAGCGCGAACGATGTACAGCGGCTCGTCAAGCTTTGTTTTACCGTGGAAGCCGACCACACAGCACTTGACCACCGCGTCGTGCTGCTTCAAGTGCTCGCCGGCAGCTGCCTTGCGCAGCATGTCTGCGTTCTTGGCTCTGTACGCGATACAGATCTTACACGCCTCCACTGCGGGTTGCGGGTCGTTGGTACAGGGGTCAACCACGGGCCGCAGGACCGCAGTCAGTTCTGGAGTCAGCAGCGCACCTCTTTTACTGATATCCTCGAATGATAGCACGAAGCGGAGCAGCCAGAGCTCGTCCCAGGTGGCTGGCAAGTCGTGTCCAAGAGAGCACCTCAGGGCAGCTATTGCCTCAGCGTGCTGCTTTAGCAACTCGTCGATGTTCTCCTGCACTGGGACTGGCGCACTGCCTCCCGTCGTCATGGTGAGCAAGATGAGCGACGAGAGACTGGGCGAAGGGGACGCAGAGTGCCTCAACGCAGTTGCGTCAGAGGCACTTTTGTTGCGACACGCGTGTACGGACGAGATACAACGGTCAGACTCCACCACTGCTGCTCTCAACAATCAAAAGCCTCCGTGGAGGCAGGCAGCGTGAGAGCGTGCTCCGACTCGTCGATGGAGTCGAGGCAACACTGCCATCAGCCTCCCCAGTTCCCAGTTGAATGCGGCGCCCTCCCCTTGCACTGGTGGCGCTCGCTTCGTTCTTAGGCATCGCAGCAGCTGCAGCGGCGCCATGCCTCCAGCAAGCGCTGCAGCTTGCTGGGCCGTGCAGCCAACCACTAAGCCTCATCACAGAGGTGATCGGAGGCACCGTGACGGTGCAAGCCGCGCTTAGCAGCATCTCCGCCGCGGATCTCCAAACCTGCTGCAACGCGTTGAAGATCTTCAATGCAGGCTCGTGTTTGTGCGATTCTAGTCTGACAGGACTTCTGAGCAGTTCTACCGGGGTCAATACCTCGACTCTCACGACTGCCGTTCTGCCTCTCGTGTCCACCGCATGCGGCGGACTGCCGCTGCGGGTGACTCAGAACGATGGATCCTGCAGCGCCTCGGTGGTTGCCAGCAAGCCTGCACCTGTGCCTTCAGCTCGTCCCGTTGTCATGGTGATGGCAAGGACGCCGAGTGCGAGTGCTGCGCCTGCGCCATCTAAGATGATGGCGCCGGCGCCAGCGCCAGCACATGCAGTGAATGCAGCATCAGGGCCCGGTACACACGCCGGGTTCACAACCACAAGCACCGAAGTTGTCGTCCTCCTGGGAGCGCTCGCTCAGCTCGCGCCCGCATTACAGCACGTCGCGGGGCTTACACTGCCAGCACAGGCGGCGCCGCCACCAGCGCAGCAATCATCGCCTGGTGTGCGATGGACCTGCGCGAGCACATATGCGCTGGCTGCGCTCTTGCTTTTTGCCGCAGGCGCTGCTTTGTAAAACAGCGACCATCTGCAGGGACGCATCACTCTTGCTTGGTCTCCTTCGTCTGTGGAGCGACCAGCAGCTTGCATGTGGCTCTCCAGGCCGCCCAATCGATGGACGCGTTCAGCTCCTGAAGCTCCGTCCACGTCCACCCTGTCTTCGCCTTGACTCCGCGAAGGCCGTGAGCAAGGTAGCTGCGCACTGTCTGCTCCATCTCCGCAGGCTGTACAGACGATGCCAGTATGGTGCGCTCATACGGATGCATGTACCGCTCGGCTTTGCTTGCCTTGCGCGCACCATCGCTTGTGCGCTCCAACCGCATGAGAGGGCCCGAGTCCGTGATGCTGTTTGCAACCCACAACAAGTCACGAGCACCAGTGCGGGCCACCTCCACCTCGGTGAGCGCCGCCGCAAGGGCTGTGAGGTCGATGCGTGGCACTGTAGGGCGCGAGACGACATTCACAAAGCCAGTGTACTTGTGCTCCAGCTCGTAACGCTGTCCAGGGTAGCATGCGAGCATGGTGTCGGCGCCGCGTGTGACGCTGAAGAGGGCGTAGTAGTGGAGCTCTTTTGGGCAATCCACCACACACAGGCCCAAACTGGGCGTCATGCGGACAGCTTGCGGCCCGCAATCAGCCAAACTGTTGGCATCGGCAAGTACACGACTTAGTTCTGTGTCGAATTCGCTGCCGGCTTCGCGCAGAACGCAATTTTTGGGCGCGAGCGTCTCCACGAACTCTGCGCAAGCATCACTGAGTGCCAGTGCGCCCGGCAGGCGAGGCAAGAAATGCTCGTATTTCTTCATGGCACCATGGGCCTCTGATCCCTGGAATGGGCGATAGAATAGCGCCCGTTCTACGGAATTGAGCCAGACATTCAGGGCAAGTGCGCTGTGTCCAGTCGGCGTCTGCAGGTCCATCTCTCTAAAGTCGCCCAGATGTGCTGCTTGGCGAAGAAGCTCTTCATGCTCTAAAGCCCGAGCTGGCTCCAGAAAGGCGAACACCGCCGCCAGGCCGTCCATGTCGAAGTGGTTGCACGCCACCTTGTTTTTGCTCAGCCACACGTGACCTGCTTTTGCAGCGTTCAGCACAATGCCACCACTTGTATCAGCGGCCACTGTCGCTGGTGTCTTGCCGCCTCGGTGGTGTGTCAAGGACGGGGCAGTCGGGTGAGTGCAGTCCACAACGAGGAGGTCCTCCACCGGCGCCGACGTGAATGGCACCAGTCTCGACTTCGTGACCACCTCAGTCTCTGTATTCGCTTGCGCCCTGACCCTTCTGTCCCGAGAACTGACACGGCGTGAGCAAGTGAGGCTGACCGCAAGGACACACGCCATGCACAACACAGTCACCGCTAACGGGGAGAGCGACATACACCGCGCAGGGCAGTCGCAGATGTGTAGCGCTACGTGCCGGCTGTATGCGCTTTTGGCGAAGGAGAGCCCACTGCGGCGACGGTCCCACCTCCGGCTTAGGCCGACTTGCCTTCGCACTTTCGCACTCTCCTTTGTTGCCAGCCATTGTGGATACATCCCACAGCGAGCCGTGTGCGGTACACGGCACCATAGCAAGCAACCACGCAGCCTGGTCGCGACTCTGCTGGTCGCACACTGGGCTGCATGGCGGACACAACAGCCTCGACTCCTGCAAGCGCTCCGCCGCCAGCGGCGCAGCCTGATACACCACAGACGCAGCCTTCTGCTGTCGCGCCTGAGGCTCCGATAGCAGCAGTAGCAGAGCCCCTGTCGAATACCGTGGTTTCTAACAGTGAAACGCCGCGACATAGCAGTGGCCTCCTCACAAACCTGGTGACATCTCTCGCCGCTCTCGTCACTACGGAGACAGCAGGCGGCTCACAGCAGCAAGCAGGGTCACCTACTGCCGCGCAGCAAGAGGCGTCACCAGCAGCAGTGCCTTCGCCCTTTATTTTCGCGGCTCCGCCAGCACCGCCGGCAGCGGTACCGCCGCCGCCGGTGTCGCTCGGCATCTATGTGGGTGTGGACGCGAGCGCACCTCGGCCGCCTGCTGCACCTTCGCAGTTTGGTGCGCCGCTTCCCGCCACTCCTTTCACCTTCGGTGGCCCGCCGTTCATCGCGCCGCCAGCCTCGACGTCCAGTGTCTTTGGCAGCGCTTCAACTGCAACCTTCAGCAGTGGCTTTGGTAGCCAACCACAGGCAACAGGTGCTGCCTTTGCACCTCGCAGCCCACCAGGGGAAGCACCAGCAACATTTGCTCGTGCACATGGCCCGTCCACTGGCTTCACCTTCGGCAGCGCATCTTTGCAGTCATCAGCGCCAGCGGGCGTGTACGTGGGCGTTCCGCGTTTCGGTGACCCTGCGCACTATAATACCCAGCAACAGCAGCCATCTGGATTCAGCTTTTCTTCATCGTCGACAGCGCCACCGCCTGCAACTGCCTTTGGTACAGGCAGCGGTGCTGGCAATGGTTCCACATTCGGCGTGCCTCCTGCAGCTCCTTCGTTCTCATTCTCCCCCCAGGCACAGACGACAACGAGCCCACCAGTCTTTGTTTTGCCACCATCAACGACTAGCCCACAAATTTCAAATGCCCACATTCAGAAAGTCGCTGACCTGAAGTCACATGCAGCTTCCCTGTTTGATGGCTTGGCTCACATCGGCAAAGCCATGGAGTGCGCAGAGCGTGACGCAGAGAAGTTCCGCAAGGAGGCTGAGGAGGCGCGCTCAAAGTGCAGCGCTGCTGAGGCGCAAGTAGCAGCCCTTGATGAGAAGCTTCGTGCTGCGGAGGCCCGCGAGGCTGCTGTGAAAGACAAGCTTCAGTTGTTAGAGGCGACGGTGCGCCAGCTGGAAGGCGACGTGCAGCCAGGCACCAGCGAGGAGGAGTTGATTGCTCTTGAGAAGCGGCTGCTTGGCAATGTAGACCGTCTGCGGATGGCGATGCAGCGCGAACGTGTATCGCGCCAGCTGCGTGAATCTGTGAACAAGGAGTTCGTGTGCCCGATCACCATGCTATTGATGGTGGAGCCCGTCATAGCCGCTGATGGGTACAGCTACGAGCGAGCAGCCATCGAAAAGTGGCTCCGGGACAAGCACACAAGTCCCATGACGAACCTGCCGCTTCCACACAAGGGGTTGACACCCAATAGAGCAATCAAATCGGCGATCGCGTCGATGCTGGAAGCGACCGAGAACCAGACGCCACAGGGACCCCACACAAACACGCCTTGAATTTCAAAACTTGTTGGACTGCCTCGCCCAGTCAATTTCTGCGCATATCGCGTAACGAGGCGCGCAACGCGTGCAACCAGTTTGCGTCGCCTTGACCGCGCACTGCTGCTGCAATGGCTGACGCAAGCGCATCGCTGTCTCCGAGCGCGCCGCCGCCAGTGCCGCAGGCGGACGTCCCACCGGAACCACCAGCAGCTGTGCCTCCGCCCGGAGTACAGCTTTAATGCGGGTGTGCCCTCTCACCGTCCGCGACAGCAACCGCTGATTTCAGCCTTCCGTCGAAAAGGGCTGTTTGGTCCAGCATCCAAGGAACCCCCTTCTGCTGCTTTGCTGCCGCCAACTGGTGCAGCCATCACACAGTTTCCGACAATTTCTGAAATGACGGTAAGCGCGAGCACTCTGCTGCGCGGTGTGTCTCACATCAGTGTGATCCTCGAGGGCGCCATGGCTGGGCGGAGTGCCGCAGAGACGCAACTTGCGGCGGTCAAAGAGGAGCTCCTTGCCGCACAATGCCGCGCGTGCTTGCGCGAGGCTGCAGCCAAGGAGAAGGAAGAGACCGTGGCGGCTGCACACAAGCTCTTGCTTGATGCCGCAGCTGAGCAGAAAGCCGCACTGACGGTGGCTCTGCTTACCTCACAAAGGACTGTGCTCGATCTGAGCGGCCACATTTCACCAGGCAGCAGCGAGGAGGAGTTGATTTTTCTTGAGATGCGGCTCCATGAGGGTCTAGCGCGCCTGCGGCTGGCCGCACTGCGTGAGCGCTTGACACGGCTGCTTCGCGAAAGCGTGCACACGGAGTTCATCTGTCCAATAACCATGATGCTCATGGTAGATCCCGTCATCTGTTCAGATGGTTTCAGTTACGAGCGAGCAGCAATGGAGCACTGGCTGTCCACCAAGAACTCGAGCCCGATGACCAACTTGCCGCTGGCAAACAAAGTGTTGACCCCCAATCGCGCGATGAAGAGCGCCATCGACAAATTACTGACGGAAGCAGGTAGCGGAGCGCAGGCACAGGAGACATCTCAAGCGCGCACTGATGGAGCCCCAGTAGTGACGACCACAAGCCACAACCCATCCCAAGCCCCGCCAGCACAACAGTGATATCGTGTGCAGTGCTTATAGCGGACCATAAGAGGAGCAGGAAATGACGCGCAATGACTGGAATGCTCGACGAAGGAAACAATCACAGCTCGATGCCCGCTGCGCGCAATGCGTCCTTCACCCAGTCTGGCACGGCGCCGTGTGGGAACTGCGCTTTCTGGGCGTGCACAAAGTCACGCACCCACTGCGGCAGGGTGCCATCCTCGATGGCTGCCCGCATCTCGCGAGTGAATCGCTGCATGTAGAACAGGTTGTGGTACGTCACCAGATGGCTTGCCCGCGGCTCCCGTGTCACAGCGGCGTTAAGATACGCCCGGCTGTACGTCCTACACACCGCACATGTGCAAGTCGGGTCGATGGGCCCGTTGTCTGTTGCAAACGCAGACTGTCGGAGGCGCAAGGTGCCTTGCGGCACGAGGGCCGTCCCGAAGCGCGCCGTGCGGCTCGGGTACACACAGTCGTACATGTCTGCGCCAAGAGCGGAGCAGACGACAATGTCCAGCGGGTAGCCCACTCCCATCACGTAGCGTGGCTTGTTCTCCGGCAGTGCAGCCGTGCACTGATCCACTACGCGCCAGAAGCTGGATTTATCTTCTCCACCAGCCAAGCCGCCGATAGCGTAGCCTGGGAGATTAGCATCGCGCTCCATGAGGCCGCGCAGGCAGATATCTCTCAACCTGGTGTCCAGTCCGCCTTGCACTATAGCGAATAGGTTCTGCTCTGCTGGTCTTGCGTGCGCAGCAATACAGCGATCAATCCAGCGCAGCGTCCGATGCGTGGCCTCCTCGAAGCGCTCTGGATTGACGTGGACGCTGGACACGACATCATCCAGTGCCATCATGATGTCGGCTCCAATCGCGTTCTGGATCTCCATGCTCTTCTCGGGAGTCAGCAACATGCGCTCCCCAGTAGTAGGGCTCTGGAATGTCACGCCCTCCTCTGTGATGTCCGCCAGATCAAGCAGGCTGACCATCTGGAAGCCTCCGCTGTCGGTCAGCAGGCCTCGGTCCCAGTGCATGAAGTTGTGTAGCCCACCAAAGGATTTGAGCACATCAGGTCCGGGACGTAAGCCCAGGTGGTAAGTATTCCCCAGAATCACCTGGCGCAGCGCAGGCCGTGTCAGTGTGGTGCAGCGGTGAGTTTGACAACCACAGCTCCGTGCCTGGCAGTCGATGTCCAGCAGCTGCTGAGTCGTCAGGCCTTTGATGGACCCTAGACACGTGGAGAAACCCGAAGTAGGCGTCACGGGGGCGTGGTGCGCGACTGTCGTGACCAAAGCCGTCGCCAGCATCACCTGTTCCCCGTTAAACCACGCTTCCGCCCTCGCTCGCGACTCTTCTAAACCTCACAAAACACACCTTGAGTTCCCACAGGCATGAACATGGGCGTCAAAGCTGTGTAGTGCGGCAGAGTCATGCGGCTCGACCGTGCACGGCCCCACTTGCCAACTACCTGACGAGGCGGTGGGACGATGTTAGCATTTAGAACCAGTGCATACACACCCAGTGAGTCATGGCAAATGACAGCAACACACCTCGAACTCAAGGGCGGGCCGGTTGGACGTAGACATTGTTCACAGAGTTGCAAGTCGCATCCACCGTGCTCGTCTGCCTACATCTGGCAGGGTGCCATGTCGTAGGCTTGGATTAGCTGTGCCATACGCGACACGGGCAAAGCGAGGCGCGACGCTGAATGCATCGATGCTGATGTCAGCAACTGGCTGCCGCTTCGCGCAGCGCGTCAAGGCACCGTGCTGATGATGACAGTCTCCCAGTTTGCAGCGAGGCGTGCGCCAAGAAGACACCTACGCGCTGCTACGGCTCAGTGGTAATCTTCAAAGCAGCCCGGACATGGCAGACGCTCGCCCGCCGCGCCGTCGGCTGCTTCACGTGCGAGCTCTGCAATACTGGCGAACACAGCTGCCGCTCGACGTCATTGCTTTGCAAGAGCGAGGAGAAACGCTGGAGTTCTTTGTTCGCGTCAAGCAGACTGTCTCCGTTGGTGCCCCGGTGGAGGAGTCAATACTTGACACAGTTGCTCACAGCCTCCATTGTAACGGGCAGAGCGCAGACTTCGTGACCGCTGGCGCGGGCAGCGTGTGTGCCGAGTTCTCCTTGAGAGAGCAGCAGAGAGGTCTTCAAGCGTCTGGGCCGCGCGTGACGCTCATGTTGTGCTGTCACGTTCCCGGCGGGAGTGGCCCACACGTGGTCATTGACGTTCGGGAGTTGGATTTCGAGAAATGCTTGGTGCCCCTGACTGAGGACCAGCCTCCAGCATGCACTCTTCTTCTGCACATGGATGACGGCACAATCTGTGTATCTTCCAGCAGGAGTGCGTCGTCGATAGCTAGCACGCCGCCGAGTGTGGACAGCAGCATGCAGCCCAGTGCAGATGGACGCCCTTTCAGCAGCCTCCCGGCAAAGTTGTCGTGGTCAGACGCATGCATGGACATCGCTAAGCTGCTGGAATGCTTCGCAAAGCTCAAAGTTGCGCAAGAGAGACAGCAGGCTTGTCGCGCAAGGGCTGCTGCTGCAGTGCACCTCCTGACCATTGGCGATGGAGCACGAGCTGCAGAAATCGCCTCCCTGCAGCGCCGTCTTGATGCTTTGCGACGAGACAGATTCGATGCTCATCGTAAGATGGAGGATGTTGCTTTTCGGTGCAATGAGGCACGAGACGCGCTGACAAGGCGACGCAACGAACTGGAGACATCGCAAACAAGAGTGGTTACACTACAGGTGCGTGCATGTTGACAACTTGGCGAGCCTCACAATACTGACTCATCTGCGCTCCAGAGCGAGCTGTCTGTAGCGGCTACCTCGCTGGGCGCTCCTGGTGGTGACCGCTATAGGCTGGGACTCGAACTACAAGGACTGTGCCATCTCCGCTGGTTGGCTGTCCGTGATATAAGTCGCATCTATCCCGTCTCTGTGCATGGCGCAGGCGCCGCGCCGCACGGAGGGATGTCACAGAAAACGTGGGCTGCAATTGCCAGCGGCTCAAAGAGCGGCGTCGCTCTCGCCATCGCCGGTGTCCCCTTAGTCACAGGCATGGCGCGCAGTGGAGTCATTGGACCTCAAGATGCGGCTGTGCGAGAATGCTCTGCCGCGGCTCTGGGCCATGTAGCTGCGGCGGTCAACCTGATAGAGCGAGTCCTGAGGGTACCTCTGCGTTATGGCCTGATTGCGGCCGGGTCGCGCAGCCATGTCTGTGACAGAGTTGCCATGGAGCTGATGCAGACTGCCTCTGCGTCGGATGACCAGAATAGCGGCACTCTGACGGCGTTGCTGCCTCTATTCACAACAGGGACTGCTGATCGAGACCGCCATAGCCTTGCCATTGTGCTGCTGCATCGCAACCTCGAGCAGATGCTTTGCGCGTTCGGGCCCGACATGCCGAGCGCCTACCCGGTGAACGGGCACCGGAGCTCACTCCTCATAAGCTTGGCGAGTTTGTACGCTCCTGCATACCCAGAAGTAGACACCCGCGATGCAAACGCAACATGAGACGAGCACGTAATGGTGATGCTGAATACACAATAGAACACTATGCATTCTCTCATGTCTGCTATAACCCTTTTGCTCCTGCGCGGCTCATCTCGTTGCCCACCGCCCCGTACATGGGCCCCAAGTACGCCTGATTGAGCGGCGCCTTCCCTTGCTGCTCCATCGCGTCCACAGGAGAGGGCGAGCCGAAAAGGCCGGACAGGGTGCGGGGCGTGCACATGCCCTCAATGCAGAAGAAGGCAACCAGCGAGACCGCCATGCCAGGGATGATGAAGAAGAAACCCGCGTTGCCGAATGCCTGGCTGGCTTGCTTGAGCACGTAGCTGCAGTTGGTGAGTGCCCCGCCCGTGAGGTAGGGGTCGTCAATGCTGCGGACTGCAATGCCAGCGTGCACTGGCGTCACCATGGACGGCCATTCCGAACACCAGGCGAAGCCGTCGGCGACATCTGCTTGATATGTGGCAGCGTCGATGGCCAGCGTGACGGGCGTGTACACTGCTCCGCACGCAGGCGCCTCGGCGTAACTCCACGTCGTGTTTTCGCAGTATCCGCCGCCACAGGACGCCGGCGGGCTGGCTGCGATGGTGAGCATGCTCAAAAACGAGATTTGGCGGTAATATACCGTGCACATGGCCCCACTTTGAGCAAGGTGCCTGCGCCCAGGGCCCGTGGCGTCCACTCCCCGCGCGTTGACGGCCGCAGTCGCGTTGTCCTGGTAGTACACATACGCGGTGCTCTTCGCCCGAGGCGCAGGCGGCGCCTTGGGCGGCGGCGGCGGCGAGATTGAGCCACATGGCTCTGTGACTGTGAGGCTCTCGCACGTGAAGCTCTTGAACGAGATGGGCGCCGACGGCTCATACGCCGTCGCGATCTGCCAGGTGCCGTCCGTCTCATTGGCGGCGCCGATGGGCAGCGTGCCAAGGTAGTACAAGTTCTCGTTGTATGTGTCATACCCGCTTCCCTCATGCGACAGCAGCTGCGACGAGCCACCCGTGACCATGTCCAGGTCCAACGTCACGGTGGTGAGCATCTCCGTGCCGTTGGCGGCAACTGCGGACAGGATCATAGGCAGGAGAGGTCCGTCAAAAGCCTCCTTGAACAACTCGAACCCGCCCCCCGCTTGTGTCCACGACCTGTTTTGTGCACACGCACACGATGAAAAGCACAGTGTGTCAGACATCAAGCACGGCTCTGGCACACACACACAGAGATAGCACAGGGATGGTGGAGAACACTGAAAACGCACTCTACCGCGTTGTTGTACACCTTCGCCATCGACGTGGACGGGTCACGCACAGCCACCGTCTGGGCAGGTGTGCCACGGCAAGTTAGGCGCGCATCCAATACGTCGCTGTGAGTGCCAACGCGGTGAGGTGCTCGCACAACAAGGACGTTTGGTTCCTGTCTAGCCGCATGTGGGGTTTGGGGCTGCTCAGTGTGCCCGCGGCCACGCACCAGGAGCACGATCCCCAGCACTAGCATGCC
>Ga0164296_1002753_pt1 | contig 17143 bp, 19 predicted proteins | sample GEODES057metaG_FD_113533 | JGI IMG/M metagenome (GOLD analysis project Ga0164296, IMG submission 113533) | Dystrophic lake water microbial communities from Trout Bog Lake, Wisconsin, USA - GEODES057 metaG | ecosystem: Environmental > Aquatic > Freshwater > Lake | place: USA: Trout Bog Lake... | reverse complement strand
TGCGTCTGTAGACCTGAAGTTGTGGCCGCTATACGCGGCCACTCCCGCGCTCTTGCCCGTCGGCAGCGCTTGAGACACGGTGCCTCGCGTGTGCACGTCTTCAAGGAACAAGCTGAGTCTGCCCAGCGCAGCAGTCTGCGCGCCCCTGTCCGGGAAGCGGAGCAGGAAGACCCTCTGCGCCGGTCACGAGACGGTCTGAGTGAGAAGACCCTGAATGCTAGTTACGAGGACGCCGCCGCCGTCTCTCTCTCGTGTTGCGCACCTCGTGCTGCGCCCAGCATACTAGCTGTGGCCCGTCAGCGTCTGCAGCGCCGGCTTTCGGCGCTGATAGACTGTCTGCAAAGGTGTCGAGTGCAACCTTGGGCACCGAAGGCCCACGAGCGGCACTGTTGTAGGGCATGCTGCGCCAGGGCGCATCACGTATGACGGCCCTATGATACTTGAAGGGCGTTGCACATGCGAGAAGGACACAACAATCAAGTGCGGATGACATGGCGCGGACGTACATGTCTTGACAGTCGCAGTGCTCACAGCGCGCCGTACATGCCGCTTGGCGCAGAAGTAGGCCCCTTGGCGTCGGGGCCTCCAGCCATATACGGTGGCGGCATGCCGACATTCACTCCACCCCCTGGTGGCCCCGGGTACTGGCCCCCCATGGTCGTGGGCAATGGGCCAGAGGAGCCGCCGATGTAGTGCGTGAACAACGGATGGTACTCCGCCTCTCCGTTCGCAACTTTGCGGCGAAGGTTATACGCCTCGTAGACGACCCAGAGACCCAGTGCGGCGGTGGTGGCGTTGCCAAGGAGGCCGTACAGGAGGATGAGGCCCCCGTTGAGGAGGCCCGCGCCCGCGACGATGTAGGCTGCGGATTCGAGTCCGACGCCGAGGTAGCTGAGCCCCGCGACGAGGACACGGCCGCCGTCAAGCGGGTACACCGGCAGTGTGACGTTGAGCCAGAAAAGGAGGAATTGGAGGAGGAGGGCGAAGCTACAGAGCTGCAGCCAGAAGTCGTTGTAGACGGTGGAGTAGTCACTGCTGGCAACCGTCGTCTGGCCACTCGAGCTCGTGGTCAACGCCGCTGCAGGGGGGTGGCGGCATGGGGGGGTTATTTTGTGAACTGGGGGAAGGGGCAAGACAAGCAGCACGTACAGACGGGCACCATCTCCGCGCCGAGGAAGAGCCATAAGATGCCTTGCAGGATGTGGCTCACCGGGCCCGCAAGCGCGATCTGAATCTCCTCTGCAAGAAAGCAGCACAGAGAGTCTCAGTGATGAGGCCACTCAAAACTAACAATTCATTTGCACGACGCGCCACCAGGTGCTGATCGATGCCCAACATACGAGAGACCACCCAGCGGCCTAGTGCATACACAGGCGTCAGTGCATTGCGGAACTCGGAGCAGTGGGGGGCAGTGGGCCGAGGCGCACCACAGCGAGATGTTGGTTATCTGCGCGCCGTAGTGGTGCGCCACAGCGCAGTGCGCAAGCTCGGCGACGAGCACAGACACTGCGTGGGGCCAGGCGTCAGGGACGTGGTCAGGTGGGGGGAGGTGTGGGCGAATGAAGGCGTGGGACAGAGGGCACACACAGAATAGGATTGGGCCGTCCAACAGGAACGTCATCCACGCAAACGTGAAGCCGAAATACGCGAGGCCTGCAGTTGGATAAAGGAAGGAAAGGGCGTTGGTTCGCGCACGTTCAGCAACCGATGTCGCCTGCTAGAAGCAGCCCTTCTAGTGTCCGCGTTTTCGCGGTCACGGGCTCGCCGCTCACGTGAGACGCACGCACCGATAAAGGTCTTGACGCCCAGGAAGATGAGGAAGGAGGCTGCGTGCACGCGTGCGTGTGGTGGGCAGAGCACTATCAGCACCCGCTGCAGAAAGCCCACGCCCCCTTGCACTGAGCAAAGCCCGGGGCAGTGCGCACCATGGAGACGCAGCGGGATGCCACTGAACTCGAACACCGTGTATGTGGCCGTCTCAAGCCAGCTGGGCGCTCCAGACTGCGATGCCCTGACCGAGGGAGCTGGAGCAACGCCGAATTGCGGCCCAACGTACGCCATCTTGCGCAATGTGCTGCGTGCCTGTATGCGTGCTGTCCTAGAAGCACGTGCTCATGCGGCGATTTCAGACAGTGAACTTGCGAAGAGGGACCAAAGTGACTCACTCCTCGGAGGAAGTCTCCGTTGGCGGTACTGCCTTGAAGGTTCTCGCTACTCTCGTCTGAGACGTGTTTGCATTGTTTCGAGCGTCCATGCAGCGCCCTATGCCCTGATTGGTCCTTGAAGTCTAGTACTCGGTGGCGATGTAGCACAGCGGCACGACCAGGCCCAAGAGGCTCGCCCATCCCGCGGTAGCCAACCCGAAGCTCCACGAGAAGAAGACGTTGTCTGCGGCATGCAAATTGTTCATGGTCTTGCCCACAAAGCTGCTCATGGAGATGATGCCGCAGACGCTGGCCAGCACGTAGATCAAGCCTGAGGCCTTGGCTAGGTCGCTGTGCGCCTTGCGACGAGCTTGCGCCAGCGCCATGAGATGGACGACGGCGCCAAGCAAGAGAGCAAAGATGAAACACAGGAAGAATGCCTGGGACGCCCGCTGGTATGGCCGTGCCTTCTTCGGGCGGTCGTAGTGGCAGCCGTTCGACCCGCAAGTGTGCCAGAGACCGCCGTGGGAGAAGCTGGCCACCGGGCCCGCAGGGTTGTTGTTGATGTAACGCGCGGACACCCAGTAATTGCTGGCACCGCCAGCAATAGTGATGCTCAGCGAGCACAGCGCCAGCAGGAACGCGTACGTCAGCGTGAATGCATGCAGCCCTGGCGGATTCACGTCCAGCGCGTCCTCCTCGCGTTCTGCAGCCTCCACATCACGGCGACCACCGCTCTTGCGACGCAGCTCAGTCTCGCTGCGGGTCTCGCCGCCGCCCGCTGATTCAGACACGGCCATCGCATCGCGGCCAGTAGCGGCAGCGGTAGATGAGACCACAGTGGGGCGGGTGCCGCCGTAATCATCGCGACCGCCACGCTCCTCTGGCATACCACCTTGGACGGTGCTGTATGTGCGCGAGGCCATCATGGACAGTACGAGCGCGCGATGTGACACGTTGGCATGCAAGGCCGCTACAAGGAAGATGAAGGAGGGCGGAGGGCGCGTCAGTGCTCAGATGGAAGGCGAGCACAGGAGATGCATCAACTGACATTCTCCTGGGGCGGGGCCACGCACCCTTGCAGTCGATGGTAGGCGGTCGCTAAGCGTGCCGCCAGTCCTGCGGAGGCGCTGCTTTGTGCACAGAAGCCGCTGGTCTGACGTGTTGCCAGGCTGGTGTCCAAGGGTGCGCCAAGATGTGCCACAGAAAGCAACCTCCGCTTTCCCCATTGTGCGCGTTCTCTCCCGCCACCATGGGCATGCTTCCATACTGGCCCCGCAACGCGACGCTGTCCTACAATCTCCTCGCCCTGGCAGCTTTCTGGTCCTGGACTGCTTTTGTGCTCGGCATTGTCGGCGGAAGCACCGGCAAATGGGCGGATGTCCTGTACTACAGCCCCCGTGACGGAGTCAGCTTCACTCGTGGCCTGTGGCGTGAGTGCACGTGGGCACAATTCCCCGGACATCATCAGTGCACGCGCATAACGCCTCGGAACGCTTTCATGTGGGAGCGCACCGTTCAGGGCCTGTTCATCATCTGGATCCTCCTCCAATGCATGGTTGCCATCATGTTCACGACTGCGATGCCGGCAGCGATGTGCCTGCGGAACACGATGAGCGAGCGAGGTGAGCGCTGTGCAAACGGCAAAGCCAAGGCTGCTGGATCACTGTCGCTGTTCACTGCTTTCGTCGGCCTCGTCGTCATGTCCGTCTTCGTCGCGCGCACGCCTGATGGAGGCAAGGGCGTAGGATCAAGCAACCACAGTCGCCATCTGACGTGGTCCTTCGGCTTGTGGACCGCTGCCTGGTGCTTGGATGTCGCCATGGCACCCATTGGCTGGGCGGCGTGAGATAGAAGGGTAAAATGGGGCTGTGAGTGCGCACACAACAGAGACGCAACCATGCGCCATGAGGTGTTAGTCAGCAAAGCTTGAGCAGTGCGTGGATGACTAACAACAGTCAGTCAGTCAGTCAGTCCTGGGTATGTGCGATGTCCCCTTCCAAATCACCATTTGGACTTGCGGCGGAGAAACTCAGGAATTTCGACACCGCCTCGCCGTGGTGCTTGTTGCTGCTGCTGCTGTGCCGCCGCTTGTTGCTTCTGCGCCAATGCCGCTGCACCCTGTGCCCCTGCAGCAGCGCCCGTCGCTGTGGCTGCTGTAGATCCAGCATCAGGTGCGAATCCGGTGGCAATGATGGTAATGCCAACCTCTCCCGGTTTCAGCCAGTCCGAGTCCGCCTGGATGACGGCGCCGAAGATGATGAGCGCGTTGGGATCCACCAAATCGTAGATGATTTCTGCTGCCTCATTCACCTCGTGCAGAGTTAAGTCACTGCCACCAGAGATGTTCCACACGATGCCAGTGGCGCGCTCAATGCCCAGGTCCAGCAGCGGGCTTGCGATGGCAGCGATGGCGGCATCACGCGCACGCGTCTTGCCACTGCCCTTGCCGAGGCCCATCAGCGCGCTGCCTGCACCAGTCATGACACTGCGCACATCTGCAAAGTCGACGTTCACCAGGCCGGGCACTGTGATGATGTCCGTGATGCCGCGCACGCCCTGGCGCAGGATGTCATCTGCCATTTGGAATGCTTCTCCGATGGGAACATCATCGTCACAAGCGCGCAGTAGCCGGTCGTTGGGGATGACGATAAGAGTATCCACTGCGCTGCGCAGGCGAGCCACGCCCTCAGCGGCCTGCGTCAGGCGGCGGCGGCCCTCGAAGGAGAAGGGCATGGTGACGATGCCGACAGTGAGGCAGCCCAGGGCCTTGGCGGTGGCTGCCACCACTGGAGCAGCGCCCGTGCCTGTGCCTCCACCCATGCCCGCCTGTACATGCAAACAACACCCGGCGCATTCGCAGAGTCAGGGCACGATATGGAGTGGCCAGAACAGCGCGTGTTATACGCTTCAAAGCACGCACAGTAACGAACACCATGTCTGCCCCTGCCAGCGCCGACTCAAGCGCCCCGACGCTCTCCTGGGCAGCTTTCTGGGGCGACGAGAAGCAGGGGAGCACACGAACAGTGGTGCACTGGTCAGCCAAGCAAGCGGGGGGCACCCGGGGCGTCGGAGCGGGAAACAGACAGGGCGCACCTGCCCAATGTCGGGGTTGCCTCCCGCGCCCAGGCCGCGTGTCAGCTTCTGTCCAATCGCAAGCTGGCTGTTCCGCGGCACGGCGGCCGTGCTGAGCGCCTGCAGGTCGGCGGTGAGAGGGTGCGAAGGAGCAGCAGTTGTTGTCAGCACACACATGCTCCTGAGCGCTGCTGAGGCTGGGCGACGCCCCGGAGACACGTGTCCGCACCTGTGCGTCCGTGTTGACGATCCAGAACTCGACGCCCGTGAAGCCGGCGTCAACCATGCGGTTCACGGCGTTGCTTCCGCCTCCACCGACGCCGATGACCTGTTCCACCCCCCGGAAACACACACACGCACGCGCGTAGATAGAGTAGGCGACAGCCAGTCAGTGACTAGGTCGAGTGCAGGAAAGCCAGCATAGACGCGCCTTGATCCGTGCAGGTGAGACGGACTCGATGGCAGGGTCGGTTGAGAAGGTTGAGGTGGCTTGGATGACTGGCGACGCTCGGCCACGGCCACGGCTGCGCCGGTGGCGGACGGCGCCGCCGAGCGAGGCGGGCACCTGGGCGCCGCTGACGACGAACATGACGAAGGGGACGTGATGTGTTCTGCGCTACGGGGCAGTTTTCGCAGCCCTCGCCATGGCGCTCGCATGCCACCTGCACGCTGGATGGCCACAGCTGCATCGCAGACCTGCCGTCGCCACGGCGAGGGCTCGACCACGGCCTGCGGTTTGCTTTGCCAAGCGGCCACTAGACGACAGAGCCACTTCCACGCCTGTTCCCGCCCTGCTCGCCTTGCTGCCGCTACTTGCAACAGAACCTGCACGTGCAGACGGGGAAGCGAGCAGCGTCGTCACGGCAGCTGCTCCCGCCGCTGGTGCTGTTGTGGACCTCCCTCCCCCTGATACGCTCACCTCCGTCCTGTTCGTTACCGCCGCCGTGTTGCTGGTTGTGGTCACCGCCGGCGTCGCATTCCTCTCGTACGCAGAGTTCATGGACAAGAAGGAGGAAGAAGACGCGAGGACGACGCTGGAGAGAGAGCAACGCTTCGGCACTCCTTGGCAGCCGGGCAGCAGCAGCAGCGCCAGCAGCTCTATGCCGGCGAAGCAGCGTGAGGTTGACCCCGCACGCATGGCGCTCAAAGCGAAGGGCTTTGGCTCTGCAGCAGCTGCAGCCAAGCAACAACTGAACGCTAGCGCTGGCGGGGGAAAGAGTGACACACCGCCGTCGCAATAGCAATAGAGCTGGAATGCCTGTGACATAGGTGTCTCACAACTCATTCACCGGTATCAGGGTGTGCGTGTGTCTTCACCAGGCTGTCCGCACACGAGGCGGGCCAGATCTTGGTGCCGAAGACGGCGACGCCCAGCTTGTGTCGCTCGTGTGTGATGGCGCCACAGACACGGGCGTCGCGCGATCATCTGATGGCGGACGCAGCCGCTCCTGAGGCGGCATTGCTGCTGTTGGCCCATCACCATCCCCAAGGTCCATTCCCAGTGGAGCATGCACCTGTGCTGGTTGCTGGCCCGCCATGCGTTGGCGGCGAGCTCGTACCAGCTCTTCGCTGGGAGCAGGGACACCTCCTGCACCGCCCTCAAGCAGCAGTACTTCCTCGTGCTCTGCAGGTGACGATGCTGGAGCAGCAGCCTGATGCTGCTTTTGCTGCTGCACCTGCACCTGTCGCACCTTTGCTTGCTGAGCAGCAGGGATGACCACATCGCGGGCTTCACCGACTGCGACATCAGCAGGCGTCTCCCCCCGAGCGGCCACGGACATGGCCACAAGAGAAGAAATGCGGCCGAATAGCGGCGCGTCCATTGCGGCACGCACTGCGGGCGTATATTCCGCGCCACCAGAATCGCCTGCACTTGTAGACACAGGGCCAGCTTCACGCGGAGCGCACGGATCCGCACCTCCGGCAAGGAGAACGCGGCACGCCCGCGCTGCGCCGGCTGATGCCGCTGCATGCAGCGGCGTCGCCCCCGTCGCATCACGTGCATTGGGGTCAGCCCCTGCGCCGAGGAGGTTCATGATTGTATCTGCGTCGCCACGAGCTGCTGCTGCGTGCAGTGCTTTGGCTCGCGTGGCAGCAGCCACAGCCCTGGGATCGTTGCTGGTGCCGATATCATCGACATCAATCTCTCCCGCGACGGTGCTGAACAAGGCGGGGAACGCGACTCTTGCTGCGCGCCGAGCGAACACGTCCAGGTTGGCAATGGCAGCTTTAGCTCTCGACTTTGCTTGCGACAGAGTCAGGCGCCGCATGCGCAGCTGCTGGCTCACGAGGCCGAGCTCTGCACCTGCGGCAGTAGCGGCAGGCACGCGTTGCACCGCCTCCAATAGTTGGACATCGTTCAGGATGCCGTCAACATGGGCTTTGTGCACGAGCATAATCCGCACTGCGGCTTGCGGCCCATCATTCGTCTCACATACATGCTGGAGAAGCGCAGCCGCGTCTGCGCTGCACGGCTGCGAGGTGCCAACGACTCGGAACGGATCGGCGCCATAGGCAAGCAACACCATGCATGCCGCGCAGTGCCCACCAGCAGCAGCCAGCATCAGCGGTGTCGCGCCTTTCTTACTGCGCGCATCCACACTGGCGCCGCCTTCAAGCAGGCGCTCGCAGAGCTCCGCATCGCCCACAGTCGCGCCGATGTGTAGCGCTGTGTTGCCAGCCGCATCCACCGCATCCACTGTCGCTCCTGCGCCCAGCAACACCGCGACGCACTCAACACTGCGTCCGCTGCGCGCTGCAAGGTGCAGCGGCGCGCTGCGAGCGACCGGGCCCGTCCTCATGTGAGGCTCAGAAGCCCCATCACTATAGTTGCCCGCCGCGTTGCTTGACGCGCCTGCGCCACCGAAGCCGAGTATGGGCCCGCATGTCAGCCGCATGGCTGCCGACAAGCTCTTGCTTGCGAGCGCGAGCTCCGCATCTAGAGGCGGGATCCCGTCCGGGTTGGCGCGGTACGCCAGGAGTTGTCTCACGCACGTGGAATGGCCTCCGCGGCACGCGTCATGCAGCGGTGTCTCCCCCTCGTGGTTGACCGCGTGCACCTCCGCTCTTGCAGCGAGCAGCGCGGCCACAAGGTCGTCGTGTCCGAAGGCACAGGCCCAGTGAAGGGGGGTCTTATTGCACTCGGACTCAATCTGGCTCACGTCCACCCCACGGGCAGCCAGCAACCTGGTCAGCACGTCCAAGTGGCCAGCCACGGCGGCCACGTGCACAGGCGCCCAGCCCCGCTTGTCGGACCAGGTCACCACATGGCTGGCCCTGCTCAGGATCAGACTGACCTCGTTCACCGCGCCACGCTTGCAGCACCAGTGCAGTGCCGTGCTCCCGTCCTTCGGACACCGCTTATCTGCGGGCGCGTGCGCCGCGAGGAGCTCATACACGAGCGCAGAGTGGCCCTCCCTGGCCGCCTCCACCAGTGCTGCACCCATCGCCTCTTTGTCACCGAACAGCTGGGCCACGTACTCGCGCGCAGCCTCCGCAGCCGCAGCGTCGGCTTCGGGGTCGTAGAATTCAGAGACGTCTAAGACGCCGTCGCCGGAAGCACCGCGGCCGAGGGACTTGCTGCGCCCTCGCCCGCTTTTCTGGCCCTTCAAGCGCCGGCCGATGCGGCCCAGGCCGAGGTCATCCTCAGCAGCCTCCGCGGCATCGCGCTGCGCTCTGCGCTGCGCTGCGAAGTAGATGCTGTCGCTGGTGTCAAACGCAGCTTCCATCGCAAGCGGTCACAACACGGGGGAGAAACCGGACGCGATGATAAATGAACACGCGGAATTCTGGGTGTCAGCGCAACGCGCACGTGCACCTCGGGAGGAAGCGGGAACGCGAGGCGGTGCGAACTCACTGCCTGGCGCTCGCGTCAGCACACCATGGCCAGTGCTAGGCGGGTTCGCAGGACCGTCGCCGAGAATGTTCACCGCGAGCGTGGTGCGTCAATTCCCATGGGCTTTCCATAGATGTCCGTGCGTCGCGCGTTACTGACGCGAGCCTGTTCGTGTGATCACCCTCAGCATTTGCCCGGCGCGGGCAAGTGCGCCTTCGCCACGGGCGGCGCGCTGCGCACCGCTCCCCGGCGACCAGGTTGCGGCCGCGTGGCCGTCGCGGCTGCGCCGGTGGCGGAGTTGGAGCGCTTGCGGCTGCACAACTTGTCTCCGGAGAAGGGGTCCCGACCGGCGAAGAGCCGCAAGGGACGCGGACACAGCGCCGGACAGGCACGTACATGGTGACATGCCGCTGCCCCGCGACGCATTGGGCGCAGGGCACCTGCGTCACGGCGTTCCGGAAAAGAGACTTCAACCCTAGGGCCTGTGTGGTCCATCGCCAAAACCGGGGCTGCGCGCCACGCCCGGGCAGCTGCGCAGCCGCTCCGCACCCGCGCCGACTGGGGCAATCACTGTACGCACACGCCTTCTGTTTCCTGACTCGCCCCACGCGCACCTACGCACCACAGGGCGGGAGCTGTGGCCGAGGCATGCGTGGTCAGCTGGCCAACTCACCCGGCATCCGCACAGGCTTCGAGGGCGGCCAGATGCCGCTGTACCGCCGCCTGCCCAAGTTGCGCGGCATTGCGGGTGGCATGCCCGCGGGGCGCAAAACGCACGTGGTAGTGAACCTTGCGGACTTGTCTGCGGCCGTTGCCGCTGGCAAGCTAGATGTGAACGCGGAGTTGACGCTGCAGACGCTCAAGGAGGCGCGGCTCATCAAGTCCACCGGCTCGGAGCGCGCGCTGCCGCTCAAGGTGCTCGGGGACGGGGATTTGTCGCAGCCACTGAAGGTGAAGGCACACTCCTTCAGTGCCTCTGCACGGGACAAGATTGCTGCTGCTGGCGGGTCTGTGATTGAGGACCCGGGGCGTGCGAAGTGGACGCGTAGCCTGGGCGAGAAGCGGAAGGCGGCAGCAGAGGAGAAGGCTGCTGCACAGCCCAAGAGCAACAAGGGCAAGAAGGCATAGAGAGCTGGTGTTGTTGTTGTGATGATGATGTTGTTGGCGGTGTAAACCGAGATCAGAGGAATCTGAGGACAGACGCAGCGCAGGTGTCTCAAGCGCGTCTCTCGTTTCATCGCAACAGTCTCATCACCTCTGCTGCCATTGCCCTGGCGCTGCGAGTGGCGGACTGGGCGTGCCCTCCCTTGCTGCTAAGTTCGCCTGGAGGTCACAGCACCGTGCGCGTTCAGCATCCAACGCAGCTTGCAGGTGGCGCATTCTCTCCCGCACGCGCCCGTGCTCCGCAATCGCCACCTGCTGCTCCACCAGCTGCTGCTGCAACTCGCGCACACGCATGCGCTCCTCGAGTAGCTCACACCGCAGCGCAGCATCCGTGCTTTCTGCCGGAGCACTGCGGGAGGCGGCCACAAACGCAGCTTTGGCTGCGTCTCTCGCTCTCGTCCTCTCCACGTCGAGCGCCGCTCGTAGTGTGGCAGCTTCAGCGAGGGCGTTCTGTGCGGTGCTTTGAGCTTCCGCTAACGCAGCAGCCTGATCACCAAGAGGAGGGCCCTTCTGCGGGCTTGGTAGAGTCCGGGAAGCGGCCAGCATCTCTCTCAACATTCGCACTTCTGCTTGGCACTTTGCCAGTGCCGCCTCTTGTTCTTTCGCGCGTCTGTGAGCCTCATCAACGGCGGCCACTGCATCGAGCCGTGCTTGCTCGACGCTAATTGTGGCCTGTATTGCGTGCTCCACCGCGTCAGGGTCCCTCCAGAATGCGTGGTCACGCGGCGGGAGAAGACTGCACCGCGCGTCTGACGACATGTTGACTACCTACGCATTTGAGAGCAGTGCGAGTCTGGCATACAGGACCTTCGAGCGGTCTCTAAGACTGGCAAGGGATGGATTTCGTGCGCAACTCAGCGCCCTGGGGCTTGATTCCATGCAGGATATGCGCATGTATGTATCTCCCCCCGACGCTGCAGCGCCCTCAACGCCCAAGGATGGTCATCACGTCTTGAGCAGCCCCAGGCGCCTTGCCCCCACCTCCACGTTGCACCGCGGCGGTCGCCACATCACGCGCGCCCAGCTCGCGCGCAGTGGCTGCCAGCCCACTACTCGTGTGGCACAGTGTGCCTAGTGCCACCAAAGCACGGAACAGAGCATCATCGTCGTCTGCTGGAGTGCTGGCGGCGGCTGCGACGGCGGCAGACAGAAGCACCAGCTTCGTTTCTTCATCCCCATCCACCGGCTGCTGAGTTGCGTGGAGCGCCAAGTTGAGGAGCAAGCTGCCGAAGGCGCCGCGGACGGGCTTGGAGGCACAAGCTGGACTTGCAGAGAACCACTCCAGCAGAGAGTCCACACTGCGCGTCATCCATTGACGTAACGGACCTGGATGAGAGCACGCATTGCAGCACAGACGCAAGGCGGTCACGTGGCCTGCAGCAGCACCCGGCGCGTCAGGCGACTGGCTGCCCACCCGCTGGAGGGCAGAAGGCAGTGCGGCCAAGACGTCGGGCGCGCCGCATGTGTTAGCCCCCGGCGGCGTGAGGACGAGCAAGCGCATAAGGTCGAAGACGGGGAAGAGCTGGTCCGCTGGCCAGGTGAGTAAGGCCGCCAAAAGAGGTGCCGTGCATGCTGGGGGCTGCGCCGTGGCGCTAGAAGCAGCACTGGCAGCGTATGCAAGCACAGCATCCAGACTTGCGCTGTGCGCGTCGTTGAATGCACCGCCGTGAGCAGCCATGAACGTGCGCAGCTTGCCTGCGAGAGCCTCTTGAGCTGGCATCGACTCGAATGTGACGGTCGTGCGGACAGGCACATACTGCAGCGCTGCTCGCTGCGACGCCGCCGGAGACGTGTGCGGCACTGTCGGCGGGGCTGTGGGTACAGCAGGCGGCATGTAGCTGCCACCACCTGTGAACGGATCTGCATTCACCGTGCCTGCAGCAGCGAGAGCCTGAGCCGCTGCGCCCGTGGGCCCACCCGTATTCTGGACCAGGAAAGTCACGATCTGCTCCCGGTAGCCAGCAGGCATGCCTTGCTCCGCCAGCCAGGTGTCCGCAACAGCATATGGGTTCTGGCCCACACTGTAGCTCAGCTTGCGTGGTGGCGCGCCATCCGCGACATCCACATCGAAAGTGAAATCTGCGCCATTGGAGGACGTGCTGACCACGCCGCCGGTCGCTACTGGCGGTGCAACCACTTGACCCACGCATTCCCAGGTCCTGCCTGAAGCATCCCATGTGTACGCGTTGCATCCGCCATCCTCCTCCACGACAATAGTCACCCCGTCACGCGCACCCGGCTTTGTGAGCGCGCTTCGCGGCTCCAGCTTCACGCCAGGAGGGAGGCCGGCAGCTGCATGCGTGCCGTCTGCTCCAGCGGAGGTCTGCGCGCCTTGGGCAGCTACCTGCGCCGCCAGCGAGGCATCCAGCGCAGTGGCGAGGTCTGCGTTGCGTTTAGATGCGTCGCGCGTCCAGATGCTGCGTTCCGAAGGCCACAAAGAAAAAGGTGTCAGAAACAGTCATGCACAGACACAATGCATTCGATCACGTACCGTGCGACGCCATCGCCACAGGCGGTGACAAGATCCCCATTCGCGAGCCAGGTGACATCCCAGACGCAGGCAGGATGCGGCAGTGTGGCAGCACAGGCTCCAGTCTGCGAGTCCCACACTTTCGCGCTATTATCCTCGCTTCCAGTCGCCATGCAGCTGCCATCCGGCGACGCGCAGACGGAGTACACGAGGGCGGTGTGGCCGATGTACTCCACCTCCGGCGTCGCCGCATCCCATCCCACCCACAAGCGCGCAGTGCCATCATGGCTCGCAGTGGCCCAGCTTCCGGGCAGCGCATCCACACACCGCACGCAGCGGACTGCGTCGCCATGGAGCTGCTGTGCTAGACGGGTGCGCGTCCATGCGCCACTGGATGAGCGGTCGAAGAAAAGGACAGCACACAGTGGGTTGCCTGTGCTGGCTGCAAACCCGCCTGTGGGAAGCGGTGACACGGACAGCACTGGCGCGCCACATGACAGGACCTGAGCGTGAGGGCGAAAAAGATGGGGGCGGTGAGTTCATAGTCTGGTTGCAAGCACCTTCATGAGCCTTCCAGCCAGCATCGTGTGGGGGCAACTGCACTTACCTGTGCGCATGTGCCGTCACGCCAGACACGCAGCTCGCCGCCGTGGTCGCCGCTGACGATGTCGCCGCTGGCGGTGACGCAGAGAGCAGACACCTGTAGGCAGAGAGGAGTGTAGTCTCGCTGTCAATGCCCAGACACGCAGTTGTGTGGAGGCATGGCCGCATGTCGCTGCGACAACCACGCGGCAGGCATCTGTTGAGACACGCCACGCCGTACCTGCTGCGTGTGTCCTGCAAGACGTTGGAGCGGCACTGCTGCGTGGGGGTGCCAGACGATGACGGTCGTGTCTCTGGACCCAGTCACCAAGGCGCCCTCCTCTGCACCGACAGGCAGCACGCCCGGCGGCACCCAGACGAGCGGGCCCACGAAATGGGTGTGCCCCACAAACACCGTCGCCTCGGTCACGCCACCAGTGGAGGCGTCGTCCACAGTCCACAGGCGAACCGTCTTATCACGCGATGTCGTCGCTACGCCCAGCTTGCCTGCTTGCGCTACTGCACGCACGTCTTCGCCGTGGCCCCGGAGCTCCGCTCGCAGGTGAAAGGCCTGGACGGTGAAGGACAGACGGACGGAACTGTGTCAGAAGGAAGCATCGGGGGGCGCTGCGCGTGTAGCCATGAACGCACCGCATGGTCCACCTCCATCGCGTTCCTGCGATGGGGCGACTGAATACCGTCCCTCGCGCCAGCGTGGACCCTTTCTCGCCTCGCCTCGAAAAGCACTTGGAAGACGTCTTGTCCGTTCACCATGACGGAGAAGGCGTTCACCGTGAGGACGCGCAAGTTCATGGCGAACCCATTGATGTCAAGAAAGCAGTTTGTGCGTGGGCGCGCAGGACGCTGCAGTGCTGCTCGGACGGCCAACTTGCATTTGGAAGCACTTCCTGACGCGCTTACTGTGCTGCCTCTGTCTCAGGTTGTGGACGTGTTGCACCCGGGCCGCGCAAACGTGTCGAAGGCACGCACGGGATGCAGCACGCGTCGAGAGCGCTGTGTGCAAACTGCCCTAGGGTTGATTGTGTGTGGATCAGCCCGTCTGACGCCGGCCTCGCTGTCTCCGTTCCACTCGCTCAGGCTGAGCTGACAGAGAAGGTGGCCAAGATGTACAGCGCGGAGGCGAACACGGTGTTCCTGTACGGCTTCCGCACCGGGTTCGGCGGCGGCAAGTCCACCGGCTTCGGCCTCGTCTATGACTCGCCGGAGGCGGCCAAGAAGCTGGTTCCCAAGTACTTGCAGATTCGGGTGCGTACAGCGACCTGCTGCGCGGTGGATGAGACGCGTTTCTTGCGCACAACGGCGTGTGCCGGCCAATCTGCTCAACCATCCTCTGAACCGCGCGCCCCCCGTTGCGTGTGCGTCCTACAGGCTGGCATCGCAGACCGCGTGACCAAGTCCCGCAAGCAGACCAAGGAGCGCAAGAACCGCGCGATGAAGGTTCGCGGCGTCAAGAAGGTGCGCACCCGACGCTTGGCCTGCAGTTGCTGCAACGCTGCTGCTGCTGTTCGCCATCACTCTCTGACTCTCGTTCACGCGTCATGTCGCTGTTGTGCCGCCCCACAGACAAAGATGACCGACAAGAAGAAGGTGAGTTTGTAGAAGTGGTTCCCCTTTCGATCGACTCCAGCTGACTCTCCTTGCCACCGCCTTCAGGGATAAATGCGCTGCTCTTGGGGATGGGAATAAGTGCACAGGCTAGCTGCTGCCTGCACACGCAAACAATGACACACACCACAGCGCCAGAGGGCAGTTCTACGGCGCGGCCGGATACACCGCCAAAGACTTTGTGCGCGCGTGTCGTAATGATACGCACGCCACTGCCACATATCAGCACTCGTTCCGCTCCTGTCTGTGACGTGCTGACGTAGGCGCCTCGTAGATGTTTTGACTCCCCTCGCTCTTTCCTCATGGAGTCCGACGAGGAGGACGTCGTCGTCGTGCGACGCAACCGACGCCACCTTGCGGCGCTTCGCGTCGACAGCGACGGTGAGGGTGAGCGTCCGGAGGTTGTGATCCCCGCCACGCTGCCCGTAGATGCGACTCAGCTGTCAGAGGAGCAGCTTGAGGGCGGCGACGCGCCTTTAGACACAGCACCTGCTGCGGCTGAGCCTCAGCCGCGTCTGGTCCGTCTCAAGCGCCGCGGCGACGTAGCTGAGCAGCAAGAGGGCGGCGGCGAAGACGCCGACGACGAGGTCGAGGACGGTGTTGAGGCTGAGGAGATGGAGGAGGAGGAGGTGGAGGAAGACGAGGAGGCTGCTATGGAGCGCCGCGTTGCAGAGAAGGGGACGCTGAGTGACGGGGAAGGGAGTGAAGAAGAGGGCGGTGATGCGGCCGGCCAAGAGGAGCAAGGCGCGTTTGGCGGGAAGGGCTTTCTGCGTTTTGTGTTTTGGGGCATACCTCCGCTGACGACCCGCAACTTGCACACGCCCAGGTGCACTCGACGCAGCTGTGCTGGAGCGACTGCAGCTGCTGCGCCAGGCGCGGAAAGATAAGGAGGCGCAGGAGTTGGAACAGCAGCACATACTCAAAGGTGTGTACTTGCCTGCCCTGCTGCGGCTTCAACCGCGCGAATCGAAGTGTTCAAAGTGTCCCGTCTCTGTACACTCACTGCGCTGTTTCCCCCACGGCTACGGCCTCGCGTCTGTGCGAACAGAATCCGCGTCCCGCGTCAAGTTCAAGGGCAGCGACACGGCGGTGCAGCGCACGGACATGAACTCCGTGCTGGACCGCATCCGTGCTCGCGCAGGCGCTGTGCTGCCAGCAGCGCCGCCGGATGAGTCCATGCTCGTGGCCGCGCAGCCGGGGCGCGGTGGTGGAGATCACAGCGGGCGGCCTGGCGTACCGATACCCCTGCCCTCTGATTTAGGCGACTTGGATGCGCTGGTGGGCGGACATGCTGCGGTACCAGGGAATGCGGCTGAGCATGGCGGCGAAGGCGACGCAGCTGCAGGCGATGAGCTCATTGTGTTGGCACCCGAAGCTCGTGGGCGGCAGCCAGAAGACGAAGAAGACGACGAGGAGGATGGCACGGGCGGCATGCGGCTGTTCGGTCGCCCTCCGGGCGCGTTGCAGCTGCGCATGGATGACACTCAAGCGGAGGTGGCTGATGATGAGGAGGACCCCATGGCAGGCGAGGCTGCAGCTGCCGCGGCCATGGAGGAGGCTCTTGTGTCTGAGACGGAGTCAGATGAGGACGAAGAGGCAGAGGAGGGCGGCGATGATGATGCCCTTGACGGCGACGGAGGAGAGGACGCAGCGATGGATGGTGCCAACGAAGACGGCCCTCCTCCACAGGAGGCGCTCCTCACCGAAGAAGAGCGCGCTGAGCAACGCGCTGCTGTGCGTGCAGCTGCCATGGAGCTCCTCGCGGAAGAGAAAGCTGCGCGTGCGGCTGAGCGAGCGAAAGCGAAAGCCCGAGCAGTTGCCGCTGCGGCTGCGGCCGCTGCCGGCATGCAGCCTGGCGCTGGTGGCGACTTGAAGCTCGGTTTCATGGAAGACGAGGCCGAGATGTCTGAGGATGGGGGGCATACAGATGACGATGAGGCGTCTGACACCGACGACGACCTTGCGGAATTGGAAGCCATGCTCGCCGCCGCGGAGGAGGACGGCGACGCCGCGGCTGCAGATGCCATCCGTGCCAAGATTCACGCTGATTGGGAGCAGGCGGCGGATGACCGCGCGGTGGCGGGCGTCGTGCGCGCCATGCAGAACGGCTGGCGCCGCCGCCGTGGCCGCCGTCTGCGCGGCGAGGACGGCGACTTAGATGATGATGATCCTCGTGGCCCGCGACGCAGACGGCGTGGTGCGGGCCAGGGTGATGATGAGGATGATGACGGCGATGTGCGCAATCCG
>Ga0164296_1002752_pt1 | contig 17143 bp, 22 predicted proteins | sample GEODES057metaG_FD_113533 | JGI IMG/M metagenome (GOLD analysis project Ga0164296, IMG submission 113533) | Dystrophic lake water microbial communities from Trout Bog Lake, Wisconsin, USA - GEODES057 metaG | ecosystem: Environmental > Aquatic > Freshwater > Lake | place: USA: Trout Bog Lake... | reverse complement strand
TTTAGTCCAGAGGAGGTGGGGTTAACGCATGCGTCATTATGAAATCATGGTCATTCTCGATCCTGACCTAGAAGAACGCACAGTCGCACCAAGTCTTGAGACATACCTCAAGATCATCAAAGATAGCGGTGGAACCGTAGACAAGCTTGATATTTGGGGTCGTCGTCGTATGACCTTCGAAATCAACAAGAAGTCCGAAGGTATTTACGCTGTTGCTGATCTGCACTGTGGTCCAGATGCGATCAAAGAACTTGATCGCCAACTCAATTTGAACGAAGCGGTGTTACGCACCAAGGTCGTTCGCCCAGATCAACTCAACTCATAATCAGATCATTCAATAGTTAACTAAGCGAGATAAAAAATGGCAGCTGGCGATACAACAATCACAATGATCGGTAACCTAACAAGCGATCCTGAACTGCGCTTCACACCTTCTGGTGCTGCGGTCGCTAAGTTCACCGTTGCATCAACTCCTCGTTACCTGGATAAGGCGACGAACGAGTGGAAGGATGGCGATAGCCTCTTTCTTAACTGCCAAATTTGGCGACAAGCAGCAGAGAATGTTGCAGAGTCTTTAACCCGTGGAATGCGAGTTATTGTTTCAGGTCGCCTCAAGCAACGCTCGTATGAGACTAAAGAAGGCGAAAAGCGCACGGTATTTGAGGTTGAAGTTGACGAAGTAGGTCCATCGCTTCGCAACGCAACCGCAAAGGTCACAAAGACAACTCGTGGTACGGGTGCCGGAGGCTTTACCGCTTCGTCTGAATCTGCATCATCGGATGATCCATGGTCAGCTGCACCAGTAGGTGGCGGTTGGGCAACTGGAGCATCTGACGATCAGCCACCATTCTAAACATTATCAATCACTAACCATTCCTGTTTTTTAATGAACAGGGCCCTCATAAAGGAGCACCACAGTGGGAGCAAGAAGTAATAAGACCTTAAAACCAAAGAAGGTCGCACCGAAGATGTCGGCTGCAGCCCTCAAGAAATTTAAGAAGAAGCCATGTTCTTTCTGCCAACAGAAAGTTACTTATATTGACTATAAGGACATTGCAACACTTCGTAAGTTCATTTCAGATCGCGGCAAGATTCGCGCTCGTCGTGTTACCGGTGCATGCACCCAACATCAACGTGCAATTGCAGCGGCTGTAAAGAATTCACGTGAAATGGCCTTGTTGCCTTACACCTCGACGGCACGATAAGGAGAGCGTAAATATGAAACTCATTCTTACTCGTGAAGTAGCTGGCCTCGGTCAAGCTGGAGATGTTGTCACCGTCAAAGACGGTTATGCACGTAATTTCCTCCTACCAAATGGAAATGCCATCGCATGGTCATTGGGTGGAGAGAAGCAGATTGAAGGAATTCGTCGTGCACGCAGTGCCCGCGAGATCCGCGACCTGGATCATGCCCGCGAAATCAAGGCATCCCTAGAGAGCGCACCTATCGTTGTTAAGGCCAAGGTCGGAGCAACTGGCTCGCTCTTTGGTTCAGTCACCGATAAGGATCTCGTAGCAGCTATCAAGGCCACAACAGGGGTTGATATCGATCGCCATCGCCTCAAGGCTCCAACCATGAAGAAGCTCGGCTCATACAGCGCCAAGGTCACCCTTCATGCCCAGGTATCAGCAAATCTTCAAGTACAGGTAGTTGCTGCCTAAGAAGCACTTGTGAGAGAAATCCCTCGGCGCGCTCGCTCGCTCCGGGGGATTTCTCATTATGTGAGACTTTTGAAAAAATCTTTATCCCCAACGTCCACAGAGCGCTTTGAGCGTGAAATGGAAGTTATTAGGAAATTTATCCCCAATAATCACAGTGTTACCCACAGGCCCTCCACATTCATCTGAAGGTTTTCCCCAACATCGTTGCCTTTTCCCACAATAACCTGCACAGCGGCCGGCCAGGTAAATAGGCGATGTCAGTGCTTCATACCAAAATGCGCACATACGAGCGCGTATGAGCACATACGAGCAAATGGTTTGTTCAGTTACGAGATGGGTGTGAGATGAGCATTGCAGAGTTACCTCAACGAGGGAATGGCTCAAACAACACCAATAGTCGCCCTATTGAATTTGAGCGGACACCCCCGCAGGATCTCGCGGCGGAGCAATCGGTACTTGGCGGCATGCTGCTCTCTAAGGACGCCATCGCCGATGTCATCGAAATTATTAAGGAGCGAGATTTTTATCGCCCTGCACATGAACTCATCTATGACGCAATTTTGGACCTGTATGGTCGTGGCGATCCTGCAGACCCTGTCACAGTTTCTGCAGAACTCACAAAGCGCGGAGATATTGCTCGCGCAGGCGGAGCTCCATATTTACACACCCTTATCTCTTCGGTACCCACCGCTGCTAACGCGAGTTATTACGCGCGAATTGTCCGCGATCGCGCAATATTGCGGCGCCTCGTTGAAGCTGGCACAAAGATTGTGCAGATGGGTTACTCCGAAGCTGGCGATGTAGATGATGCGGTTGACGCAGCGCAGGCAGAGGTCTACCAAGTAACTGAGTCTCGGATGACTGAAGATTATGTTCAACTCTCTGAACTACTCCCTGCAGCTCTGGATGAGATTGAAGCAATCTCTAGCGGTGTTGCCGAAGAAGGAGTGAAGTCCGGATTTAAAGACCTTGATGCACTCACCAATGGATTTCACCCCGGAAATATGATTGTTCTTGCAGCACGCCCTGCAGTTGGTAAATCAACACTGGGGCTTGATATTGCGCGCCATGCATCGATTCATGATGGACATACTTCGGTGATCTTTTCTCTGGAAATGAGTCGTTCAGAGATCACCATGAGAATGTTGTCGGCCGAGGCGAAGGTAGCCTTGAATAATATTCGTTCAGGTTCTCTTTCTGATGATGAATGGGGCCGCTTAGCGAAGCGCATGGGCGAAATATCGCAAGCTCCACTCTTTATCGATGATTCACCCAACCTCTCATTGATGGAGATTCGAGCTAAAGCTCGACGCCTGAAGCAACGCCATAACCTTAAACTCATTGTTATCGATTACCTACAACTTATGACATCCGGCAAACGCGTTGAGAACCGTCAACAGGAAGTATCTGAGTTTTCGCGTAACCTCAAATTGCTCGCAAAGGAATTGAATGTTCCGATTATCGCGATCTCCCAGCTCAACCGTTCTCCAGAACAGCGTGCGGACAAGAAGCCGATGCTCTCTGACCTTCGCGAATCAGGTTCGATTGAGCAGGATGCGGACGTCGTTATTCTGCTCCACCGAGATGACTTATATGACAGCCAAAATCGCTCTGGCGAAGCCGATTTGATCATAGCAAAGCACCGTAATGGACCTACGGCCACAAAGACTGTGGCTGCGCAACTCCACTACGCACGCTTTGCCGATCTCGCACCTACCTATAGCGGTGGCGAGAACTTCATCAAAGACTAGTTCGCAAGCTACTCCGCATACCTTGCTACGGTAAAGCCGAAGTGAATCGGTAAGTTAACTGCAAAGAGAACCAGAGTCGATGTCATGATCGCAAGTACTGAACCTCGTACTCCGTCCTTGATAAATATGTACTCCAATGTCCCAGCTATCACTACATAGGCAAGGAGCGTCCACTTTGCGACAAGGAAAAAAGTCCCCCATGCAAAATTGGGAATGGTGTTAATGAGATACACATTTGTAACCACCAACAACGCAGAAATCACGATACACACAACGGTAGGTGTCAATGAAACGTGTTGTGGAAGGTGCGATGCTAGATAAACACCGCCAGCGATTACAAGAGTTAATACCGCAACAGAAATTTCTGAAACGGGTGGTAACTTCTTTATCTGGTTCATAGCGTTGCAATCCTCGTCATAATGATGAGCGTTGCAACCTGCATCGCTCCGGTGATTCCAGCCGTATAGAGAAAACGCTTCATCAGTTTCCCTATAACTTCACCGTTAGGTCTCTCCTTTTTAAGTTCAAAAAGAACTCCAAGGTTGGCAGGTTCCAAATACCCTAAAGCGATGATCGCCATTATTCCAACGACAATCATTGATGCAACTACCCAGACATGATGTTTATCAGACGAGAGAATGAATCCTTCATGCCTCGCAAGTTGCCAACCGCCAGCGAGGGTCATCAACACCAAGGTTGGCATGAGCACCAACATCTTTGGCATGAATTTTTTCGAAAACTCCATGCGTGCGGGAATACTCATTCCACCAACGATTGGACCAATAACAAATCCCAAGAAAAGATCGATTGCAGTCCAAAGACCCCCACCGACTACATGAAAGAAGTCCAGGGCCCAGAGTCGATTTGTTGCTACAGCAACGATGAGCAAAACGAGTACGAGTCCGACAGCAGGTAATGCTTTAGTGGGAACTATTTTGAACTCAGTGCGAGGTGGAGCCATTTCCGTATGTGCCATCACAGACCTCCATGTCCAGATGTTACGAAGCACCATGCCCATTGATCTGGCGTCTCCAGAAGCAGGGCCGCGTCGGTCTAGACAATACGCCTACAGAGGTAAGAAATGCGGTAAAAAATTAAGAAATTTCGCGTAAATTCCCGGATTTCACGTCGTAAATAGCCCCCATGACCTGAACCTCATCATGGAGCAGCGGGTAACTCTCAATTTTTACGATGTCTTTTAAGAGGGATCCGACCTGGTCCGTGGTTGTTTGGAAATCCAAGCTCCTGGTATCAACTCCGCTCTTTGCAGAAATTGCAGCATGGATCCCATCTTGATCAAGGCTCGCCATTCTGCAATCAGTGTGTGGCATCACTAAGACACGATTCACGCCAAGCAAGTGAGTAGCGAGGACCAAAGTACGAAGTACGTCATCTGTCACACGTGCACCTGCGTTACGCAAGATCTTCGCATCGCCAGCTTGCATACCGACAATTCGGAGTGGGTCAATGCGAGAGTCCATACATGTAACGATTGCCAAACCTTTTGCTGCAGTACCAGTTAAATTTGTAGAAGTGAATGTTTCAGCAAAACCTTTGTTTGCGTTGAGAATATCTTCAAACGTGTGCATGTGTGTCACCTTCCTTACGAAGTTTTATGCGAGTTCACTCTCGGACAATTTCTCATTGGCGATAAAAATTCCAATGAGCACTACAGCGGCGCCTATTAGTTGAACAGTGTTAAAAGTTTCTCGCAAAAGTATCCAACCAAAAACGCCAGCTAAGACGGGTTCAAGCATGCCGATAATACTGGCAACTTGAGCCGAGAGCGCGTTGACTCCTGCCAATACGCACAAGTAGGGAAGTACAGTTCCAAATATGACGATAAAACTAATGAGCACCCACCCAATGATGTGGTGACCAGAAAAATGGCCATTCAATGTTACTCGTGAGGTAAATATGTGAAACGGAAAGCTCCACCAAGGTTTTACTACTGAGTACAAAACTGTTGTTACACCAAAACCCCACACCAACATTGTGTCGGTGCTTCTACGTTTTCCAAGTTCTCTACTCAACAAAAAGTAGGCAGCCAGACTAAGAGCGTCGAAGAATGATGAAGTAACACCTAGTCCATCTAAGGTGAGCCCTTTCCATACTTGTCCAACAAGTATCAACCCTATAAAGGCTGCAGATAATCCGAGCCACATCGAGTTACTGATTGGTACCTTCTTTATAAACTTCAAATACAGAACAATCCAAATCGGTGCTGTGAATTCAATGATCAGAGCGATAGAAACATGGAGCCGGAGAATCGAAAAGAAGTAGAAGGATTGAACTGCCGCTATCCCAATAACGCCAAATAGTATGAGTAGTCCAAGTTCGCCTTTAGCAGGAGCTAGTAGCCGTAAACGGCCCTTAATGGCTAAATAAATCAGCAAAGCCACGAGGGATCCGGCAGTACGAATTTCGGTAAGCCTCCACGGTGAGAGGCCGGCCTCCATCACCCATTTAGAGACAATTCCATTGAACGAAAACATTAAAGCCGCCGCAATAAGGAAGAGGTAGGCGCGATTTTGTCCAACAGGGCTTTTGAGGCTGGGTCGTTGTGTAACCATCATCCAAACCCTACCTGCTCATCCGGGCTGATAGGGTTTTGACCGTGCTACTGAGTGATAAAGATATTCGTGCTGAAATTTCCGCCGAACGTGTAAAAGTTGAACCCTTTAGCGAGGGCATGATTCAGCCTTCAAGTGTCGATGTTCGCCTTGATCGCTTCTTTAGAGTCTTCGAAAATCATAAATACTCAGTAATCGATCCCTCAGTCGAGCAGCCAGAACTTACCCGCGAAGTTGAGGTCGGTAGCGAAGAGTTCTTTATTCTGCACCCTGGAGAGTTCGTTTTGGCAAGCACTTACGAAGTGATCACCTTGCCTGATGACATCGCGGGCCGATTGGAAGGCAAGTCCTCGCTTGGAAGACTGGGTCTGCTCACCCACTCAACGGCAGGATTTATTGATCCAGGATTTTCAGGACATATTACGTTGGAACTATCCAATGTTGCCAATCTGCCGGTAAAACTTTTTCCAGGCATGAAAATTGGGCAACTCTGTCTCATCAAACTCTCATCTCCAGCCGAACATCCTTATGGTTCGGCGCTGTATGGTTCTAGGTATCAAGGACAGCGCGGACCAACACCGAGCAAGTCTTGGATGAATTTTCACCAGACAAAAATTCAATAATGAGAAAAATAAATAAAGTAATTCCCCAAAGTAAATAGGAGTGGTTATGAAAGTTCTCGTACTGATCGTCGCCCTCGTTTTAATCATCGCGCTCTTGGCGATTATGTCGCGCAACCGTTTGGTCCGTGCCAATATTTCTGTTGATGAAGCTTTTGCACAGATTGAAGTGCAACTCAAGCGCAGATCAGATTTGATTCCCAATTTAGTGGAAACCGTAAAAGGCTATGCCGCGCACGAATCAGGAACCCTTGAAGCGATTGTTGCGGCGAGAGCCAAGTCCACGACAGCGACAACTGTCCAAGACGTTGCGGCGGCCGATGGCCAGCTCACCCAAGCCCTGCGCGGACTATTGGCTGTCACTGAAAACTATCCTGACCTCAAGGCATCCTCTAACTTTCTGGCATTACAAGAAGAACTCTCTTCAACAGAGAACAAGGTTTCATTTGCGAGGCAGTTTTATAATGACAGCGTACGCACCTTAAATGCAGCGATTAAAACCTTTCCAAGTAGTCTCTTTGTTAAGTCAGCTGGCGTTACAGCCCGCCCATTTTACGAAGTTGATGATCCCCAAGACCGCAAGGCACCGCAGGTTAAGTTTTAAATATGGATTTTCGTAAACTTGCGTCAGCGAACAAACTCAAATCAACAGAGTTGCTCTTCGGGATGGCGCTGCTTGTCGGCGTCGTGGTGTGGGCACTGCTTACTTATTTCGGCAAGACCGGAATCGGAGTCGTTCCGTTTGCGGTCACTATCGCGCTGATTTCTGTATGGGGTTCCTATTGGACGTCGGACAAAATTGTTTTAACGATGACCGGTGCAAAGATTGTTTCGGAATCCGATAATAAACAGTTATATGACCTTGTTACTGAAGTGTGTATTGCTGCGGGTCTACCAACTCCAAAAATTGCAATCGTTGAAGATAATGCGCCAAACGCATTTGCAACCGGCCGCAATAAGGATCATGCGGTGATTGCATTTACAACTGGCATTTTGCGGGTAATGGATCGCGAAGAGTTGCAGGGAGTCACTGCTCATGAACTCGCACACGTAGCAAATCGAGATACTTTGGTCTCTGCGATTGCTGCGACGACAGCTGGAGCGCTAGCGCTCCTCAGTGATTTCATGATGCGAATGATGATTTTTGGTGGCGGAAATCGACGCAATAACAACGATAATGATCAAAACCCCATTGCTTTAATACTTTCACTCGTTGTTCTGATCCTTGCGCCACTTGCTGCCTTATTGCTTCGCCTTGCCATTTCTAGAAAGCGCGAGGCGCTCGCAGATGTCACAGCAGTAGCGTTCACAAGGAATCCTGCGGGCTTGCGCCGCGCACTCGAAGTCCTTGCAGCCGACAACACCGTAGTTCATCAACGTTCAACCGCAGTCGCACACATCTGGATCGAATCTCCGCTGGATGAATCCAAGACCTCACAACTTTTCTCCACGCACCCATCCCTTGCAAGCAGGATAGCGACGCTTCGAAAGATGGAAGGCGACGCCTAAGGCTTGAGGTTCTATCCGGCTATTCTGATGCGATTGGAAAATGTAGGACGAAGGTTGCACCTTCACCAAGCTTCGAATCCACGGTTACAGACCCTCCGTGGCCGCGCATAATTGCATCAACTATTGAAAGTCCCAACCCACTACCTTCTCCGGAATGCCGCGCGCGAGATGGATCGATTCGGTAGAAACGTTCAAAAATTCGTTGCTGGTCAGAGTCGCTGAGACCTGGCCCATTGTCGCTCACCGAAATGGCTATTTCACTCTCTGTACTCGTCGCGGTTACCTTAATTGCTGTTCCTTGTGGAGTATGTGTGCGGGCATTTGCCAGCAAATTCGCGAGCGCTTGATGGATCCGCTTTGCGTCACCCAGTACATAGAGATCGTCTGGGACATCCGATGTGATGAGATGATTCGGCCCAGCCGCTTGGGCCGAGGCAACACATTCCGCAATGAGATGGGTGAGATCGACTGGCTCTTGAACCATGGGACGGGATTCATCCATGCGGGCAAGGAGAAGAAGATCTTCGACTAGTTCGCCCATACGGATTGATTCTTTTTCGATGCGACCTACGAGTTCCCTCGTATTCTCTTCACCTGACACGGCGCCCTGTCGGTGTAATTCAGCAAATCCACGGATTGCCGTGAGTGGCGTTCGCAACTCATGAGAAGCATCGGCTACGAAACGACGGAGTTTGGACTCCGAAGCATTCTTCTGCGCAAATGACTCTTCGATTCTTCCCAACATTGTGTTCAAAGATTTTGTGAGCCGGCCAACCTCTGTAGAAGGTTGAAGTTCTGGAAGACGAGCCGAGAGATCACCTTCTGCAATAGCAGCAGCTGTGACTTCAACTTGCAGAAGCGGTCTGAGGCTAAATGAGATGAGAGAGCGAGAGATGAGTCCGATAAGCACAAGGACGAGAACGCTAATGAGCAAGAAAACCAAACTCAATTCGTGAAGAGTTTTATCTACGCTGGAAAGTGAAACAGAGATAACGACTGAACCGAGGTTAGATGGAAGTACAAATGCGACAGCGCGCGTTGATATATCCGAGCCCTTTGGGCGAATCGTAAAAGGCTTACCTTTTGTGGCAGCCACCTGGTCTATTGTCATTCCAACAAAATTAGGTTGCACCGATGAAGATGAGAAGTTGCCACCTAGTTGTCCCAAGACATTGCCAGCCGCATCTAATAGTGTCATCGAGGTTTCGGTGGGTACTCCGCGGAGTGGTCGGATTTGTTGAAACGACCCCGGGCCATTTTGATCTTGGCCATTTGTAGAGTCGTCGGAATTTGGATCTATTCCGGCGCGCGCAAGCCTGGTGATTGTCCCGCTTGCAATGTTGTTCAATTGTGCATCTACTTGTCGCACAAGGTAACCACGAAGTTCGGTGTTAGCGGCAAAATCGGATGCACCGATTCCGATTGCTGCAATAACAACGGTCGCCAATAGCAATCGATTACGCAGGCTCCATTGTGAAAACGCCCAAACTTTTTTCATATCTACCGCGATTACTTGCCAGATGGAATTCTCATGCGATAGCCAACTCCACGCACTGTATGAATGAGTGCTGGTTCGTAGATATCAATTTTCTTCCGCAAATATGAGACATACGTTTCTACGATGCCGGCATCACCCCTAAAATCATATTGCCACACGTGATCGAGAATCTGTGCTTTGCTCACAACGCGGTCTGCGTTGATCATCAGATAGCGAAGCAACAAAAATTCTGTAGGGGATAGGTCGATCAAATTTCCAGCACGATGTACTTCATGCGTTGCTTCATCTAATTCAAGATCAGCAAAGCGAATCTTCTCTTCATCTCCCGTGGATTCCACGGCTCCAATGCGACGAAGAAGTGCACGTAGCCTTGCAACAAGTTCTTCAAGTGAGAATGGCTTAGTGACATAGTCGTCGCCACCAATAGTGAGACCCGCGATCTTGTCTTCGACTGTATCTTTCGCAGTCAGAAAGAGAACGCCGACGCTATGACCATCAGTACGCAATTGTCGGCACACTTCAAATCCATCTTGGTCTGGCAGCATGACGTCCAAGATAAGTGCATGCGGCTTAAATTCCTCGGCGATAGTGAGAGCTTCAGATCCGGTTGCTGCAGTGCGAACATCAAAGCCAACGAAGCGAAGGCTGGTTGCGATGAGATCACTTATTGAATTTTCGTCGTCGACCACCAAAATGCGTTGCAAATTGCTAGCGGAACTACCCTTTGATGAAGAATATGTATCGGCCACAGCGGCTCTCTCCTTCAGTGCGCTCATTTAACGCTCTCCTTCTTGGAAACCTAACCCTCGGCATCTGAACCAGATACCTAAAACCTCGTGTGAGGCTCATGAGAGAGGATTCTCTAGGAAACTGGGTATTTTCTGAGAATAGGCAGAAGTTTTCCACAGGGTTTATCCACGATGTGGAGAATTACAAGGCTGTAATTACGTGGGCTGTTTTAACGCCATTTGGTCGCGAGGGAGAACCCGCCCGCGATAAAACCAAAGCCAATAACCATATTCCAGGCGCCAATATGAGGGATCGGGTAGCTGGTGTTGCTGACGTAGTAGGTCACGATCCAGATTAAGCCTACGAGGAAACCCCCAAGCATGGCAGGAGCGAGCCACTTTGGGCTTTCCTTAGGGAGTGGAGCCGCATGGGCAATCTGGTCTGGGACGTAAACCGGATCTTTCTTGCGACTGCGTGACTTAGGCATAAGCAAAAGGTACACCACGAGTCCAGCTCTTAAAAGCAGCCTAGGTGCTTCAGCGATGGATATTGGCGCGAGCTTTGAATTGAAATAGGTAGCCTTCTGCCATGACTCGCATTTTGGTCGTCGATAACTATGACTCATTCGTATACAACTTGGTTCAGTATCTTGGCCAACTTGGAGCCGAAGTCGACGTTCTCCGAAATGACGAGGTCGATTTTCAAAAGCTCAACGAATATTCCGGAATCTTGATCTCACCCGGCCCCGGCACTCCGGAAGCAGCTGGATCCAGTATCGACTTGGTGCGGTACGCGAAAGAACACCGCATCCCACTCCTCGGAGTTTGTCTTGGTCATCAAGCAATTGCTGTCGCGTTTGGTGCAACAGTAAATAGAGCACCAGAGCTGTTACATGGGAAAACGTCGCAGGTCAGTCACCTAGAAAAAGGGTTATTTAAAGATATACCAACACCATTTATCGCAACCCGATATCACTCACTGGCTATTGCGCCGGAGACAATGCCTGATGAACTGGAAGTTATGGCGCAAACGGAGTCCGGAGTAATCATGGCGGTCATGCATCGAACTTTGCCGATTTCGGGAGTGCAATTTCATCCCGAGTCCGTTCTGACGGAGCATGGTCATCAAATGCTGGGCAATTGGCTTGTAACGTGTGGAGATGAAAATGCACGAGCACGTTCTGAGGGAATGACTCCCGTCGTCAACCGCTCCTAATTTGTTGGTGGTGGCGTATTCACAGTAATTGTTACTGTTGAACCGATATTTTGTGTTGATCCAGCATCTGGTGCTTGTGCAAGAACAACTTGATTTGCTTGCGTTTGATCATATGAAGTTGCGACGCGAACCAAAAAACCAGCTTGGGTCAGATTCGTAATTGCTTGCAGTTCGCTTTCCCCAACAAGATCGGGAACTTGAACATTGCCGCTTGCAATTTCTAGGACAACTCCAGAGCCTGCCTGCAAAATACTTCCAACGGTTGGATTTACCGAAAGGACCGTACCAGGCTGTTCACTCGAATCGGTTGAAATAGTTTGGGCGACAGATAAACCCGCGGAAGCTAGCGCCGCTCTGGCATCAGAGAGTGACATTCCGATGAGATCAACAGGAATAGTCGTGGTTCCAGGACCATCCGACTCGGTGAGCGTAATGCTGCTGCCTGACAAGACATTGGAATCCGCAAGCGGAATCTGACTTGCAACTCTGCCCTTTGGAATAGTGGAAGAGGGAGCGCTCTGAATGTTTATAGTGAAGTTCGGTAAAAGTGCTCGCGCTTGTGCTTCGGTTAAGCCGACAACGTTGGGCACTTGAATTTTTGTAATAGATGGCGTGCTTGACCGCGTTGCAATGAAAGTACCTATAACAGCTATCGCAACCGCCAAAACCAAGCCAACGAGATAAAGGCGCTTTCGTGGATTGGCCCTTCTAATTTTGGTAGTGACATCCTGGCCGCCCATCGCACGACGCAGATCGTCAAGCATTGCGCTCGCGTCTTGATATCGACTGTTGGGATCTTTATGAAGTGCGACCTGCATAATGGTTTCGAGGTTTGGATCAATGTTGGGGTTGATACTGGAAGGCGATGGAACTGGGGACGATACATGCTGAAAGGCAATTGAGACGGGAGTGTCACCAACAAAAGGTGGCTTACCCAAGAGCAACTCGTACATCAAACAACCTACGGAGTAGATATCACTCCGGGCATCTGCATATTCGCCCGTCGCCTGTTCTGGCGATAAATACTGCGCCGTCCCAACGACATTCCAAGTATTGGTCATTGTCGCACCGATGTCATCGAGTGCTCTCGCGATTCCGAAATCCATCACCTTAACTTTTCCGGATTCGGTAATCATGATATTTCCTGGCTTTATGTCCCGATGAATAATTCCACTCTTATGCGAGTAATCAAGCGCCTCTAGAATTTCGCAGACAATAGCGAGGGCCTCATCCTCACTGATTGCAACCCCCGACTGCAGTAATTGTCGGAGGGTATTTCCCTTTACTAATTCCATGACGATGTAGGAGTCACTTCCATCTTCTCCCGAATCAAAGACGGAGACAATGGCTGGAGAATTAAGTGCACCAACAGCTAGCGCTTCTTTTCGAAACCTTGCTAGAAAAGCAGGATCCCGTGCGAGGTCACTACGTAGGATCTTTATTGCGACCTTACGGTGCAAGCGAAGGTCTTCCGCGACATAGACATCGGCCATTCCTCCGGTGCCAATCATTTCGCCAAGTTCATATCGGCCATTGAGAATTTTGTGCGTCATCATTGCGCCGCACCTATCATCGTAATTGGGGAGACGCTTTGATCTTCAACAATCTCTGCCCATAATATTGAGACGTTATCAGGCGCACCCTTTTCATTCACAGCATGAATGAGTTCATTTACTACATCTTCAGGGTTACTACGTTTGATGATGTTTGTAATTTCATGATCAGAGATAACCGAGCTCAAGCCATCGGTACACAATAAGAATTGATCGCCAACTTTTGCTGGGAATATATGAAGGATGGGGTCGATGCTCGCGTCTCCAATAAGGGCCTGCGTAAGGAGGGAACGTTGTGGGTGATTGACTACTTCTTCAGGTGTTAGGCGACCTTGGTCGATCAATTCCTGCATAACGGTATGGTCATAGCTCAGTTGAATTAATTTTTTTCCATTCCATTGATAGCAACGGGAGTCTCCAATATGTAAGAGTTCGACGTTCTCCCCGTTGAGATGTAAAGCGGTGAGCGTCGTTCCCATCCCATGTAACGATTCGTCTTGCGCCGCCACCTCGGCAATTTCTTGATCGATGGAGAAGGAGATATTGAGAAGTAAATCTTCACGGGACTCGAAATCCAGTGCCGGATCATTCAAGACTTTGCTCAACTCTTTGACGCTTCTGATCGCAATTTTTGATGCGACTTCACCGCCAGCATGACCGCCCATACCATCGGCGACTGCGACCAACCGGGGTGAGACCAGTGCTGAATCCTCGTTGCCATCACGAACCAGACCCAACTCGCTGCGCGCGATGGTTCGAAATGAACGGTTCACAGAATTAGCCTAATGGTGCTTTGCGCTAGTAATCTCACTCAATAATCCATCATGTTAGCCCGGGTGGCGGAACGGCAGACGCGCACGGTTCAGGTCCGTGTACTCGAAAGGGTGTAGGGGTTCAAATCCCCTCTCGGGCACAATTAACTCTCGGTTAGAGTTCGCTAGTGAGCGATTACGCATATCTCGGCCCGTCAGGCACATTCACAGAGGCCGCACTTGCTGGCATCACTTCTTCTGCAGATCATTTGCAGCCTTATGCCAATGTGACAGCCGCTTTGGAGGCGGTTCGAATGGGTGAGGCCGAATTTGCTCTCGTACCTATTGAAAATTCCGTCGAAGGCGTCGTAGCTCGAACGCTCGATGAACTTGCAACGGGTGAGCGGCTAGAAATTGTTGCCGAAACAACGATACCCGTTACTTTTGCGCTGATGGTTCTGCCCGAAAATGTCGGAAAAAATATTAATCGGCTGGCTACACATCCACATGCCGAATCTCAGTGCCGTGCTTACATCGCTCGAGAAATTCCTGGCGCAGAAATTATCGCAACCGCATCTACAGCGGCCGCAGCCGAAGGGCTGAAAGATGGAAATTGGGATGCGGCAATCGCCGCAAAAATCGCCGCTTCAAAATATGGCCTCTCTGTAATCGATGAAAATATTGGGGATAACGATGCGGCGGTGACGCGCTTCGTTTTAGTCCGCAAACCGGGGCTCATTCCCACACCTACGGGAAATGACCGGACCTCACTCGTTGCCTACATTGCCATCGATCATGCAGGTGCACTTCTTGAAATCTTGACGGAATTTGCAAAGAACAATGTCAACCTTTCATTTATCCAAAGTCGACCAACTGGTCGCGAACTAGGTCACTACCACTTCATTATTGATGTGGAGGGACACCAAGAAGATGCTGCAGTTCGAGCGTCCATTGCTGGTTTGCGCACTATTTGTGAGGACATTCGGATTCTCGGTTCCTACCCGCGCGCGACAACTAGATAGGCTTTACCTGTGATTGATCTCAAGATTCTTCGTGACGACCCCGATCGTGTTCGCCACTCGCAAAAAGTTCGTGGAGAGAGCGTTGAGATTGTCGATCAACTTTTGGTTCTCGATCAGGCGCGCAGAGAAGCCATTACTGCTTTTGAAGCGCTACGCGCTGAGCAGAACGCTCTTTCGAAGTCGATCGGCGCCGCAAAGGGCGATGAGAAGAGCGTGATGCTTGAAAATGCCAAGGAGCTCTCCGCCAAGGTTAAGGAAGCTGACGCGGCTAGAGCGGATGCCGAAGCTGCTGCCGATTCTGCACTGATGCAGATACACAATCTAATTAGTTTGGAAGCTCCAGTCGGCGGGGAAGCGGATTTCGTAGTTCTTGAACATGTTGGAACCCCAAGAGACTTTTCAAAAGTTGGTTTTGAGCCGAAAGACCACGTTGAACTCGGTAAAATTCTTAAGGCGATAGATACAGAACGTGGCGCGAAGGTATCTGGGTCACGCTCGTATTATTTAACGGGCGTTGGTGCGTTGTTGGAATTTGCCCTCGTTAACTATGCGATTACCTCTGCAACGAAAGCGGGATTCACTCCCGTCATTCCCCCAGTGCTAGTTAATCCTCCCGCAATGGAGGGCACAGGTTTTCTTGGTCAAGCTGCCGAGAATGTATATCGTTTAGAAGCTGATGATATGTATCTCGTGGGTACGAGTGAAGTTCCGCTCGCGGCATATCACATGAATGAAGTTGTTGATCAACTCCCGATGCGTTACGCCGGTTATTCAACATGTTTCCGCCGTGAAGCAGGAACATACGGGAAAGATACACGCGGGATTATTCGGGTTCACCAATTCGATAAAGTAGAGATGTTTATTTTCTGTGAGCCAAAAGATGCAGAAGCAGAGCATCAAAAGTTATTAGCGTGGGAGAAAGATTTTCTCAATGCTATGGAGATTCCATATCGCGTAATTGATGTTGCCTCCGGAGACCTAGGAGCAAGTGCAATTCGCAAATTTGATATCGAGGCTTGGATACCAACACAAAATGCGTATCGCGAAGTCACCAGCACATCTAACTGCACTGAATTCCAAGCACGACGTTTGAACATTCGATATCGCGAAGGAGATGCTACCAAGCCAGTTGCAACACTTAATGGAACGCTCGTTGCAATTCCTCGAATGATCGTTGCGATTTTAGAAAATCATCAACAGGCGGATGGTTCAGTGATTGTTCCAACTGCGCTTCGCCCCTTCTTAGGAGTCGACCGATTACTTCCGGCATAAGTGGATTGCGTCCAAAGGTCATTGCTACTGACCTTGATGGAACGATTGTCTCTTCATATGAACGAATAACTCCACGCACTATCGCTGCATTCAACGCTGCGCACGATGCAGGGGTTGAGATTTTCTTTGTGACTGGTCGGCCTCCGCGATGGATGCGGGAAATTAAAGATGCCTTCGGATTTGGAAATGCGATCTGTGCTAATGGTGCGATGCATTTCGACTTATTGGCGGAGAATGTGATTGAAGAGTGGCTCATCCCACTTGAAAATCAATTTGAATTTGTAAAGCGGATGCGTGCCGCAGTTCCCTCAATCTCTTTCGCCACCGAGTATGGAGATGAATTCCACCATGAGGTCGCTTATGTTCCAAGATGGGATGTGGGAGTAGATATTTCTCCAGTTGCAAGGATCGAAGAAAAACTTTTAAAGCCTGCTTTTAAAATGTTGGCGCGCTGTTCAAATTATGAATTCACATCAGATGAACTCCTTGAGATCGCAACACGTGAAGTGGGAGACCTAGTAACAATCACTCATTCAAATGCCGGGGAGTCGCTCCTGGAGATTTCGGCGCTTGGGGTCAGCAAAGGTCAGACGCTTGCAAAGTTGACGGGTCGCATGGGATTTACGGAGAAAGACGTTGTTACCTTTGGTGATAATCCCAATGACTTTTCAATGCTCTCTTGGGCTGAGCGATCATGGGCGATGGCAGATGGCCATCCCGACGCTCCTCGTTATGCAAAATTCGTTGCCGACCCTCATCACCTTGATGGCGTGGCAATTGTCATCGAAGAGCTATTGAAACTTCCCACCTCATAAGACAGCCGTAACGAACTCTCCTTATCGGGATTTTGCCGGAGTGCTAGCGAGCCAGTAAGTTTGCCCACGGAGGGCTCGCATAGCGGCCGAGTGCACCGGTCTTGAAAACCGGCAAGGGAAACCTTCGTGGGTTCAAATCCCACGCCCTCCGCCATTTTTGCCCGTTGCCCTG
>Ga0164296_1002751_pt1 | contig 17144 bp, 9 predicted proteins | sample GEODES057metaG_FD_113533 | JGI IMG/M metagenome (GOLD analysis project Ga0164296, IMG submission 113533) | Dystrophic lake water microbial communities from Trout Bog Lake, Wisconsin, USA - GEODES057 metaG | ecosystem: Environmental > Aquatic > Freshwater > Lake | place: USA: Trout Bog Lake... | reverse complement strand
GTTGTCAAATACAGCAAGTTCACTAGGTAATGCCGCAGACTACCTAGCTAAAGTTGCTATCAATAGTTCAACAGTTAGCTTCCAGTAATCCTGGACTTTTGGTAAAAACAAAAACCCGCTTAGGCGGGTTTTTTGTTAAATATAATATCATTGATTAGGAAATCATAATGCCTTTGAAAATTGCTAGACACAATACATCTCGTACTAACGCAACCTATTTAGATCAGTCTTTTAGTCCAGTTGCTATCACATATCCCGTTAACCCAAGAGATAAAGCCTTGACATATCTCGGAGGAGTAGGAGGATCAGAAAATAACTCAATTAATTCTGCTACTAATCAGACTATTAACTGTGCGTTTGTAGATGCTAACGGAAACTCATGGACTGATGGATATATTACCAGCCAACGAGGCGAATATCAATTTGAAGTACAAAGCATGAGCGATTTAAACTCAACTACTACTACTCGTTGTAGATTAGTTAGTACATCGACTGCAAATTTAACGGCCAAACAGATGAATATACAAGCTGTTGACGGACGTGGTAATTTATTTTTTGCTAGAAAGATTGACAGTAAATTTGTTTGGTATAATCACAAACATCCATATATATTAGGCACGGCACAAGCACTGGCATTTGTTGCCGCCGCAGGTGGAATAACATTTACCGACAGTAAAGGATTAACAGTAGGACCATACGCACTAGTAAATAGCGGTGGTACTATAGATGCCAATGCCAGTTATCCAGTACCTGGTTCAGGAACCTACCTATCAGCCGCAACTGCATTTACTGGGATGACATACGCATTACAAGGAACTACAGCTACAGTATCGGGCGGTATTGCTACAGTGCCAAATCAAGGCAATGGGTTGTGGAGAACAAAATATCAAGGCGACTGGGTTGGACCAAGTCCTGGCTCTAGCACCAGTACATGGGATATGAACTTTTTTACTACAGCAACTTATGTTTCGTCAATCTCTGACACATATGTAAGCTGGGGCGCTCAAACTGACAGCGCACTACAACAATATTTCAGTCAGACATTTTATGGTTATTTTCAAGTACCTACAACACAGAACTACAATGTATATGTACAAGTAGATGATGATGTAGCTATATGGATTGGATCGCCGGCACTAAATCCTACAAACGCCAACTGGACCTGCCACGGATCTAATCAATCAATGCCGGGTAGTTTAATCACTAATGCTAATACTCTAGCATTAACAGCCGGTGTATGGTACCCTATTACAATTTATATGGCAGAGTTTTCTGGGTCAACTAAGTTCCAGATATTCTTTCAAGGAGCTAACGGTACAAATTATAACGGGCATGACTTAACTTGGGCTTATAATACAGCTACTTTTGGATTTTAAAAATACAACCTTGTAAAAGGTTTATGACGGTGCCAACCGCGTAGTGGCTAGAACCCACACTAACTTTAAGGAGAAAATTAAATGGCAAGAGGAATGAAAATATCAAGATATAATAACAGCGAATATACGAATGCCAGTATACAAGTTGATCAAGCTAACGGTCCAGAAGTAGTTACATATGTTTCTAACTACAGCACAGTTACAACTTTTACAACATACGCATCGGGATTTGTTGGCGGTACAGGCGGTAATCCTACTAGCACAACACCTTTAACTATTGCAGTTAACTATAAAGATGTTAACGGTAATGCTTATAGCGATGGATTTATTGTTACACAACGTGGACGTAAACAGTTTATGGTTCAAAGCGTAAGTGGTGGATCAACAACACTGACACTAGCAACACTAACTCCTGTTTCTGCAGGCAGTTTAACAGCTGGACAAATGAGCATTACTGGAGTAGGACCAGCTGGTAATCAGTTCTATGCCGGTCGTATCACAAATAACTTTGTTTGGACAGGTGTAAACGGTAACGGTGCACGATATCGTTATGTATTAGGTACAGCATCGGCAGTAAGTTATGCTGTGGCAAACGCAGGAACAAATTTCTACGTTGCTACAAGTTCTTCTACAATCCCAGCGATTGGTTCAACAAACACAACTACTAATGTATCTTTATTAACAGCGGCACCTATACAGTACGCTATAGTAACAGGTCAGGCTTAATTTTAACTAACAGTTAAAATCAGGGCTCTTCGGAGCCCTTCTTATTTGCAGGTAAATAATCACATGCCCACTAAATGGTTTTATCCCACTACTGTCTCTCAAAGAGGAGAAGTTCCTCAACATATTTCTTGGTTAGGAGTAGATAACTTTACTAGTATTAAAAATGTACGTACAGTTATTGATCTAACAACTATTGCTAATGATCTACAACTTAGCAATCTAAGAACTATGAGCTATTATCTGTTTTTTACAGGTTTTGGAATTACCGCCAATGACATTCCCGATACATTAAACGGAATAGAAGTATCTATTAATGTAAAACGCGGGGGTCGTGTGTTAGACGAAAATGTCAGTCTATGGCACGGAACAGACAGTTTGACTTCTAATAAAGCAGATGCCGATCTTAGTAATATTAAAACCTATGGTAGCTCTACCGATACATGGAACGCTGTTCCTATGATCAGATCATTAATGCCTAATCCGGATTTTGGGCTAATGCTTAGATATCAAAGCAATGTTTCTTGGCCGCATCGAACAACTCCAAACATAGAACACATACAGTTACGCCTTTGGTAACAATAAATACATTAAAGGAAAAATAAATGGTTACTGACGTTAAACGTGTTTCTGGAAATTATAATATACAGGCCTCAAACGGCAATATTACACTAGCCAGTCCTGCTACGATAGTAACAGGAAATCTTATTGTTTACGGCACACAGACCAGTGTAGACAGCGTAAACTTAGTAGTAACAGGAACTGTAGTAATATTAAATCAAGGAGATCCTGGACCTACTACCGGTACAGGAATAACTCAGTTAACTCCGGGATTCCCTGCACAAACTGCTGGATTTATGATAGCCAGAGGTGTAAACAATAGCACAACAGCTGGCGCATTTTTACTTTATGACGACTCAGTAACTACAATAGCACAAAATAGAAATACTACATCTACGGTAACAGGTATGTGGAGAACTAGTGGACAGCACTATCATCCTACTAATCAGTACGGTGGAGTTATTGAAGTACAAGCTATTAGAACTCCTAATCAGGCATTCTTAAATCTACTAGGTGCAGAAAATCCCCATGCTGTGTTAACAGTTAAAGGCACCACTAACTATGCCAGCAATGTTATCGACGGAGATGATATTCCTAACAAATCTTATGTCGATAGCCAACTAAGTTTAGGAACAACAGTCACACAAAAACTGCAGGTAGGTAATACTTATATAGAGCTACTTGATAATAGTGTCAGCACAAACAGTCAATATTTCAGTTCTACGAATCAAATACTTGCCGTAGTTGGTGGCGGGCTAGCATTGACATTAACAGATGCCGCTGTACAGTTCCAAGATTTAACTATTATAAACAATGTGATCAGCATTACCAATGCCGGTACACAAACAAATACAAACATTGAATTATCTCCGTCAGGCCAGGGAATAGTGCAGATGGATAGCGGATTTTCAATGTTACAAACTTTACCAATAAACACGGTAACAAATTTTACAGGTATATATAGTACTAGTACAATCGGCGGTGGAGGCACTGGCGTGTTTTTTGTTAACTCGGCAAAAACAGACGAACTAGTCAGTCGTAAACAGGCAATCGTTTACGGAATAATATTTTAAGGTAATAATATGTCAATAACAAATACATTGATACAATCAGGAAACACAACTGCTATCTATACAGCACCTAACGATGCGGCTATTACTACTATGATTTTTTGTAATACAGATAATAACGTTTTTGATTACTTCACAGTTTACGTAGTTCCAAATGGAAGTGTAGTAGGTCCAAGCACCACAGTATTATTTGAGGTTCCAGTGGCACCTACAGAAACTTTTGTAATGGATACAGAAAAACTAATATTAAGTGCCGGTGATGCTATATACGCACAATCGGTATTTTCCAACTCAATAGCGGCCACTGTTAGCGCAGTGAATATATAATGAGATATATTAAACTACTTAACATTAATCGTTCGGCTCCTACAGACAGTAAGTTTTATGTAGGTTGGGATTATGTTATTAGGACTGGCGTCAGGGGAGGTTTTACATTACCCCAAGGTGCTAATTCTGATAGACCGCTTGGTACCCAAGACGGTATGATTCGCTATAATACAGATACTCTTGACAGTGAAATATATAATATTTCTGGACATGGAACAGGTTGGGAAAAAATCAAAATGAATCGTCAAGATTCTATTGTTTGCCAGACTGTAGGTACAGGTGATTACACGACTACTAACTTTGGTCCATTATCTTATAATGTTGATATTACTAAACCTCAAAACGTAATGGTGTATGTAGAAAACGTCTATCAAATTCCAAATACCAACTATACATTGATTACCAGTACAGGCACTACGGCTACAACCTATATCAGTTTTACCAGTGCTCCTCCTGATAAAGTTATTACAGCTTTATTAGGATTTGATAATTACTCACCCCCTAATAGCTGATAAAACCATTTTCGTATAAATAATACGATGCCATGTAGTTCGGCAGAACATACTGTGGTAAACCCGCAATGTAAGGTGGTTATCCGTGAAACTCGGTGGTTTAGGAGCTTATCTACATGGCTGTTGGTCGCATATCCGGTCCGTTATTACAACAGAATTTATTCCGTGACAATGTACCGCTGGCCTTCTACAATACAAGTAGTAGTTCTGAAAACCCAGTATTATATCTAGATGTTTCCGACGGTCTTGTTGGTATACAAACATCTGCTCCTGCTTATACATTAGATGTAGCAGGTACAATAAACGCACAAGTATTACGTGTAGTCCAAACAACTACAGGTACAGGTATTGCTACGATTGGCAATTTTTCAATCTCTAGCAACACAATTACAACAACTGTTGGCCCGGTAATAATAGCACCAACAGCATTAGAACCTACACTAATTAATTCAGAACTAGATGTTACTGGTGTTGTATATGTTTACAATACAGAAACATCTACATCATCTACAAGCGGTGCGTTACAAGTAACGGGCGGTGTTGGGATAAGCGACAATTTATATGTTGCTGGCATTGGTAGCTTTAATACATTAACAGCATTAACTGAAACACTAACTGGTGGTGTAGAAAGTACAGGTACAGATACAGGTACACTAGTTGTTGAAGGCGGAGTAGGTATAAGCGGAAACTTAAATGTCGGCGGCGATACCGTATTTAAAGATCTAACTATTCTGTCAACTCTTACTACATTAAATCTTGTAGTAACAGGAACAGAAACAATTAATGTATCAAATATTAATTCTGCTACTATTAATACATTAGTAGTTACAGGAACAGAAACAGCGCAAGTATTAAACGTTATTACAACTGTTACTACGATGGATTTAGTAGTAACAGGCACTGCCTACATTAACAATCTAATAGTAACAAATACCAGTGTACTAAATGTAGTAACTGCTAGCTCAATGACCTTAACAAGTACTTTAAACAGTACTGGTACAGATACAGGTGCATTAGTAGTTGATGGTGGAGTAGGAATAGGCCAAGACCTTTGGGTCGGCGGTTACATTTACGGTAATATTTCCACAAGTACATTATCTAAGATTTCTTTTACAGCCAGTGTATTCACAGTTATCAATACACTAACAGGAATAATATATCCTGTACTAGGATCGACTAGCACAGGTCATGCAACACCGGGCACTAATTTACAGTTATATTTCGACACAGCAAGCGGAACATTAACTTCTCCTGCTTTAAATTTAACAGGGCTTATACAATCAACAGGCACTGATAGCGGAACACTGGTAATAGCAGGTGGTGCAGGTATCAGTGGAAATGTTAACATTGGATCGACAGCAACAGTCAATGGAGATTTATTAGCATTAGGTAACGTTGTATTAGGAAGTACAAGTACTACCGGCACAATAACAGTTAACAGTCCCATAACAGGAGATTTAATACCCACTTCAAGTAGCACATACAATATAGGTAATGCTTTTGAAACTTGGAGTAACGGCTATTTCCAAAAAATATATGCTACTTCTTTAACTAGTCAGAACGGTCCTATTTCTTTAAATCCTGCAGGCGGATATGTAGAAGTAAATGGAAATATAAAAGTAAATGGCACTAATCCGGTTGGTACTGCCCCTGTTGTTACAAATGTATTATATGTAACAATGGACGGCGATGACACTAATGATGGACGTGCGATGGATCCAAGTCGTGCTTGTCGTACGATAGGAGGGGCAATTAAATCTCCATACTATGCTCCTGGTACAAGTATTAAAGTGGCACCTGGACGTTACTATGAAAACAATCCATTACTATTACAACCATATACAAGTATCATTGGTAGTGATCTAAGAACGACCAGTATTGAACCTATTAATAAGACACAGGATTTATTCCATCTACAAAGCGGATGCTATCTAGCACAGATGCAGTTCTTAAATGGACGAAGTGGATTGTTACCTGGCACATATGCCAACGGATATAATAGAGGTGCTTATGCTACTGCTTTCCCACCCAACGGAGATGCTAATGGTAATCCTATCGATGTATACCATTCTCCTTACATTCAAAACTGTACCAATCAAAGTGGTCCTTGGTTAAACGACGGCACGCTGTTTATACCTAATCAAACTGTACAAGTTCCCGATGCCGTCGGAACAGCCAGCTGGGGTGCTAACACAACAACTATTACTGTATCAGTTACAACAGGTACAATAGTAACTGGACAGAGTATCAACGGTGGGCAACAAGATCCTGGATTCTTTAGTGCTAGAACATTGTTACTGGCTAACCAACCATTTATACAAGAACAGGTAGTAGCATACGTAAATCAAACTTATCCTGGTTTTGTTTACAATCAGGCTCTATGCTATAGGGACGTCGGAATCATTGTACAGAATTTAGCCTATGATGCTACATTTGGTGGAAATCAAAAGTCAATAGAAAGCGGACTAGCATATTGGAACGGTGTTACCAGCGTCATAGCAGGACAAGAAACAGAAACAACTGCCGCTATAAGTTATATTAATACAATAGCACAACAGATTATAAACAATACTACAGCTACTAATCTATTAGGTTCAAGTAGCACACAGCATCAGGTTATTAACACAGCGATGGTAGGCGGTAGTGTTGCCGGTGCTAGTATTACTACAAATATAGCAACTATTAACAGTATTATTCTTAATGAACCTAGCATAGCCCCAACTGAATATATCAGTTCCGGCCCCGACAGTGATTTCTTAAGTGCTGAAGTATTATTGCAGTTAAACAGATCATTTATACAGGCTGATACATTGGCTTGGATAGCTAACTCATATCCAACATTTGTTTATAATACAGCTACCTGTTATAGAGATATTGGCTTGATTGTAGATGCAGTTAGTCAAGATATAATCTTAGGCGGAAATAGAAAAACTCTTGAAGCTGCCTTTAGTTATTGGCAAGGCGGATATGATCAAATAGTCGGAGAGAAAAGCACAACAACTGCCGCTATTTCACATGCTAGAGACATATCTTTAAGTATTATTAATAATGGTGTAGTTACTCCACAAGTGGGTAACGCATCAACACAAACAATCAATTCCTACTTTAGTGGAGGTATAGTTGCTGCCGGGGCTGTAAGACGTAACTTTGATATAATAACTAATATTATTACAAATGGAACAGCAGTTGCTCCTCCTTTCTTCCAAGGAGCCGCAGTATTTGCTCCGACTGGTTTAAACGGTGATGACGTTAGAATAGCAACAACTATTACTAGTGTTACTAATTTAGGCGGAAATAGTTATTCACTAACACTCAGCAGGCCTACTGTTAGTTCATCGACAAACGCATTTTTATATTTTGGAACTACCTATGTATATCCTCTACAAAATAATCAAGTTCCGGATCAATGGGCACAGCGTAGAGTTGACCCGCTTGGATCAATGGGTGGATCGTTAGTAGACGGGGGTGTAGTCAGTAAGCGCAGTCCTATCCAATCATTTGTTTATGATGCCTATACACAGGTTAATCAGGGTGGACGAGGCATACACATTATTAACAACGGCTATGCCCAGTTAGTGTCAGTGTTTACGATTTTCTGTTCAACAGCGGTTGAAGTTGATACGGGTGGTATCGCTTCTATTACAAACTCCAATAGTAACTTTGGTGATTACTGTCTAGTAGCTAAGAGCTATGGCAAGAGGGAGTTTAGCGGAACTGTATATAATCCCGGTAGTCCATATTTTATCACCAACGGAGAATATTATCCAAATGGATACTTCCCAACTAATGCTGGGCAAGTTTTAGTTTATGTTCCTGATAGTGCTAATCGACCACACATTGCGTTAATTATGGAAGTTGAACCTCCTCCTGGACACATCAATAACGAAGGGTTGCCCGGATTCTTAGAAGGTAACTTTAACACAGGAACATTGACAACTGGTTCAATCACTATTTCTGGAATACCGACAGGCAGTATTTCTCAAGTAGCTATAGGACAAACTGTCTATGTATTTGATCAATATGGCAGTCAAGTTGATAGCAATGGTGTGAGATATTGTGACACTGGCACTGTTGTTACTGACGTAGGCTATGAGACTTTGACTTTAAATAAAGCATTGACCAGCGGCGGTGGCACTTCATCTAATCCAAATTATTTTAATGTGTATACATGTGGCAACGCATACTACACAGTGCTGTCAAGCACAGTATATCCAAATCCGGTACCAGTTGGGGATAGTTTAATCCCGGGTATATCTGGTCAAGAGTTAACAGCATTAAAATTTATTAATACATTGACACAGCGAGTAATTTCAAATACTACCGGACTCAACTATTCTACACTAACACAGACTGTATTATCCGGAGTCGCTAGCGGTAGTGGATCTGATAGTTTTATTGATACATTCTTTGGTACTATTGAAACAATAGTACAGAACGGTGTTAATAGTGCTCCTTCTATTGTGTCTTCTGGAACTCCACCGAGTGGTGCAGGTAATGCTATTACATTGATAGAAAATAATGTTGAATATATAACACAGGAAACTATCAGTTACATCAATAGTCTACACCCAAGTATAAACTACAACAGAGCAAAGTGCGAACGTGACATTGGATTAATAGTCGAAGCACTGGCACAAGATTTATTATTTGGCGGAACAAGTCAAAGTACATTTGCTGGTATACAATATTGGAATCAAACTTCTACAACAATACCAAATGAAGTTTCGACAACTACTGAGGCTATCAACTATCTAAGTTATCTAGCACAACAGGTTGTACAAAATATTACAACAGGCACAAGATATCAAACTGTTTTACCACAAGTTACTAACCTATCAACTGCTACTGGGTCCGAAGCAGGAATAATTGCCGCAGATTTTAATATCATTACAGGAATATTAACTAACGGAACAGCAGGTGTTACAGACGCAATAATTCCAAATAATCTAACATCTAGTACTTCTGTAACTGTACAAAATGCTTTTGCTTTGCTACAAGCAAACAAATCATATTTTGCGGCAGAGGTTGTTGCCTTTGTGCAGAACATGTATAACTTTACATATAATCCAGCTACCTGTAGCAGAGATACTGGATTGATCGTAGATAGTCTAGCATTTGATTTATTATATCCTACACCGGCTAATAGCCAGACTACATTTGCTGGTATACAATATTGGAACCAAACAGGATACACTGGTTCTATCGGTAGTGAAATTACTACAACTACACAGGCTATAACATATCTAAGCACTCTAGCGCAGAGTATAGTTTTAAATATCACGTCAGGTGCACGTTATCAATCTACAGTACACCAAACAACATCTAGTAACGTAGGAACAAGCGCAGAGGCAACTATCGTTTCTAATGAGTTTACTACTATATTGAACATATTACAAAACGGTACGACAGGTGTTACTAGTTCGATTATTAGTAACGGATCTAGTAGTACCAGTATAACAGTTAATAATGCTTACAATCTATTAGTAAAAAATATTTCTTACATGCAGGCAGAAGTATTAGCGTATGTTAACACTATTACATCAGGTACAGGATTTACCTATACAACATCAACTTGCCAAAGAGATGTTGGGTATATTATTGACAGTGTAGCATTTGACTTACTGCATCCATATAATATTAGTACTCCTGCTAATAGACAGGCTATACAAAGTGGTGTTTATTATTATGGATATAACTCAACTTCAACAACGATACCATACGAATCTGTTCAGGTAAATGCCGCCTATAATCACCTAAGTGATATCGTAACTAACATGGTTGTAGGAACGGTAGTAACACCTACTATAGGAAATACAGCTACTCAAGTTACTGGATTACCGGCGGCGACCACTGCTGAAGCAGTTGCCTTGAAAGCAAACATATCTAACCTTATTAATATTATTAATAACGGTCCAGGTGTTGTTACTGCTAAGACTCCTATTTCTTTAACACAAAGCAACAGTGTAAATGTAAAGAACGCATTTAATATTTTAGAAGCCAACAGAACATTTATACAGGCAGAACTGATAGCATTTATTAATAAAACATTTGTTACAGGATTTACTTACAATCAAAGTACATGCCAGAGAGATGTTGGATATATCATCGACAGTGTAAGTTTTGATCTAGCATATGGTGGAAATAGACAGGCTATACAGAGCGGTGTTTATTACTACGGATATAGTACTACAGCAACTGCTATCGCTAATGAAATTCCTCAAACCACTGCGGCATATGAATATTTGAGACAGTTAGTTCCTTATATTGTAAAAGGTATTACAACCAGCACAATATATCAATACGGTGTATCACAAGTTATACCCGGTGCGTTAGGAACTAATGCTCAAGTATCAACTATACAAAGTGACGTTGACAATATTGTTAATATTATACAAAATGGTCCTGGAGTTGTTTCTAACAAACTACCTATTACATTAACAGCAAGTACTGATCCTAATGTAATAAATGCGGCTAATGCGCTAATTAATAATATACCATTCTTAAAAGCAGAACTAACTGCCTACATAGACAGTTATTATGATCTAGGAACAATGCAGGACAAATGTGCTAGAGATGTGAGATTGATATTACAGCAGTTAGTTTATGATTTAGAAACAGGTGGAAACTATAACTCAGTGTACAGCGGATTAAGTTACTGGTCGAGAGAAGGAACCTATCATCTAGTTAGTTTAGAAGAAAGTGTAACTGATCCTGCGCTATTCCCAGATGGTGCTACTATTAACTTTTATCAACGCAGTTATATTAGTGCATCTGGATACTTATTTGAATATGTTGGAGCAGGAACAAACTATGGAGCCCTACCACAATGGGGTATAGCAGATCCTGTACAAACACAAGAAGTGATTATGTTGGACGGCGGTAAGGTATTTTATACTTCAACAGATCAAAACGGAGATTTTAGGATTGGACCTGAATTAGTTATCAGTCAGGCAACAGGTGTGTTAAGCGGACGAACATTTACAAAATCTTTGTTTGCTAACCTAACACCGTTTATATTAGCGATTGAGGCAGGATAATATGGCAGCATTACCATTAAACACGTTTAAGACAAAGACAGCGATACTGACAACAGGCACAGGTACATTTGTATATACAGCACCAGTAGGTGTCACTGCGATTATACTGATGGCTAACATAGCAAATGTATCAAATGCCAGTCAACAAGTTACACTAGCACATTACAGAAACTTACCCATCCTTCCAGATGCACAAGGTAATGGATCCCAGGCTTCTAACGTTGTTACAGAAATAGTTAAGAATTTTACATTACCATTTAATGATAGTGCAAATATGATTAGCGGTAAAATGATTGTAGAAAGTTTAGATAGTGTTATATCGTATGCCAGTACTCCAAATACATGCAAGTTAGTATTAAGTATATTAGAAACAGCTAACTCATAATAGAGACAAAATATGCCTAAAATACTCAGTGGTGCAGTCTTACAAACGGGTAGCAGTAGTAGTTTTATTGCTCTATCCCAAGCTCAGCCTGCACTACAAAACACACCAGCAACGATTGACACGACAACAGGTTTTCTTGTTATTGTTAATCCTGCTACGGTTGTTGAGTATACCAATGTATTAGGTAACATTACATTTGATAGCGGATCATTATCTAACTTCAATGCTGGACAAGATATATCTATATATCAACCAGGCAATGGTGTATTTCAAGTATACACATCAACTTATCTAAATAGCGTATCTGGTGTAACTGACCCAACAAATGCCACAAGCCCTATAACTGGTGCGTTCACTGTAACTGGCGGTGTTGGTATTGGCAAAGATCTATGGCTAGGTGGTAACTTATATTTTGCTCAAGGTCTAGATAGTGTATTAACTGGCAGTAGAATAGTATTAACAAGCACAGCATCAAACGCACTATCAGTTGCAGGTGGTGCAATATTTACTGGCACACTGTATGCTAACGGCATATATGATAATGGCACCAGAGTTATCAGTACAATTAAAGTTGGTCCGGGATTAAGCGAGTCAACGAGCACAGGTCCTACAGTTATATTAACCAATACCGGTGTATTAAGTCTTACAGCAGGTACAGGTACACTGGTCAGTAGCACAACTGGTTATGTTACAGTTTGGGTACAGCCAAACATTGCCAATCAAACACTACAACAAGTTACCACAAATGGTAATACTACAACTAACGTAGTCTATTTTAACAATCCAACTAATACCAGCGCTACAAACAGTGGTTCAGTTATAATCGCAGGCGGTATTGGAGTTGCCGGTAATGGTGTATTTGGCGGAACCATCTATGGTAATAATCTAAATGTTACCAATGCTGTAGATAGTACTATTGTAGCCAATAACGGTGTCTTTACTAATCTACAGGTTACAGGTACAAACTATAATACAGCTACTCTAAGCAATAACGCACTAACGGTAACAGGTGGTGCAGGCATAACTGCAGGATTAACTGTTGGCGGAAACACTTGGATTTACGGTAATTTATATGTTATTGGTACACAGACCAACGTAACTAATCAGACAACAGTTATAGGTAGAACAGTTGTAGCATTGTCTACACAAACTACTCCTGCTATTCTAGCCAACGGCAGTGGAATAACAGTTGGGCCTACTGTAAGTCCTTATATATCGTTCTTGTATAACGGAACTAACGGTTGGTCAAGTGCTGGAAATCTATTACCTAGTGTTACAAATAACTATAACTTAGGTAGTTCAGCATACATATGGAACTATCTATATGCCAACAATGCTATTATCAGCAGTCCTACACAGGCATTAAGCACCAATAGTGGTGCTCTACAAGTAACTGGCGGTGTTGGCATTGGAAGAAACTTGATTGTCGGTGGACAGGTATTAGTTTCAAATCCAACACAGGCTACAAATACACAAACTGGCGCTGTTATTATACAAGGTGGTTTGGGTGTAGGTGGTAACTTATACGCTGGTAACATCTATAGCAATGGTGTTTTAGTAGGATCAGGTGGTGGCGGTGGTGGTGGCGGTGTAAACAATACAGTAATATACGCAGGCAGTGATATTACGGTAATCACCAGCGGTACTACTGGTAGCTTTTTAATATCTGATATCAGTACATTACAAACAGTAACTGGTAGAGGCGCAACAACTAATAATCAGATAGCTATCTCTAATGCCACACTGAGTTACAGCACATTTAGCGGTGCGTTAACAGTTTTAGGTGGTGTCGGAGTAGGCGACAGTGTTAACATTGGTAACTATCTAACTGTTGGTAATGGTGCTACATTCTATGGAACACAAACTGCTATACTAACTAGCGGTACTGTATTTTCTAGCAACATATTAGAACTACATTATAATACAGCGTCTTGGTCAGTTAGTGATACTAAAGACATTGGTCTAGCATTTGATTACTATAACGGATCAACGAGCACACAGGCATTTATCGGAAGAGCTAATGATACTGGTTATTTAGAATGGTATAATACTGGAACTGTAAATGCTAACGGAAACTTTATTGGTTCTTACGGTACATTTAAGACAGGCGCAGTAGTATTAACTAGCACAAGCACTAGTTTAACTGCGGCAGGCGGAATATATGCGTCATCTGCTACTATTAGCGGTACGATATACGCAGGTCCTATCTTCTCAAACGGTGCTCCGATACTGACTTCGGCTAGTTTCGCCAACTTTGGTGTAGCTACTATCGTAGCAGGAACAGGAACAGCAGTAAGTACCAGTAGCGGAAATGTCATAATATGGAATGTTTCCTCACTACAATCAGTTACCAGCAACGGAAATACCACAAATCAAAATATTTCAATAACTAATAACACTGCAAGTGTTAATAGTCAAACAGGCGCTTTAACAGTAACTGGTGGAGTTGGCATACAGGGATCGTTAAATGTCGGTAATCACATCTATGCTCCTAGTCTAACAACTGATATAGCAACAGTAACTAATCTAACAGTTGGAGTAGAAACTGTAACCAGCAATATTCTGGTACAGAGTTCAAAATACTATCCTGTACAGATACAGGGACAATACAATACAACCAGTAGTTACTACAGTTCTAACTCAAATAGCGGAACTAGTGCGTATTCAGCTTATACATTACAAAACGACACAGGTAACTATGTTGAAATCGGATTAAACAGTAGCAATAGAAATCTAGGAAACTACACTACTGGTAGTGCCTACATATATACTTCTCCAAATCTACCAGCCCTAAACATAGGAAATAGCAGTACAGTTAATTTCTATACAGAAGGTATACTCACTGGCAATCCACCTGCTATGAGTATAGGCGCTAACACTACTACTATTATTAATAGTTTGTTAGTAGAAGACAATAGTTATAGTTCGACTCCTTATGCTACATTAAACATACAGTCAAATGCTAGGATCAGCTATAGCAGTTTGACATTGAGTAATAGTAGTCTAAACGGACAGAGTTTTACTTTTGATGTAGGCGGTAGTAATAGAGCAGGTCAAAATGGATCAGCAGTCAACGAAGGTAACTTTACATTACGCGATAATGTAGCAGGAGCCTATAGATTTATTGTATCCAAAAATAGCGGAAATATATTAATTAACACGACTACGGATAACGGAGTCAACACATTACAGATTAATGGTAGCGTAACAGCTACAAATTTGGTAATAGCCAGCACAGCGACATTCAATGGGTCTGTAATACATAACAATACAGCTACATTTAATGGTACGGCAACCTTTAATAACATGGTTATAGTAGGTAGTAGTATGATGCAAACAGCAGTGACTGTGGTAAATACAACAAATCCAACTATTATTGATAGTTTCGATTCGACGTTGTATAGATCTGCTAAGAGTATAGTACAGATAGAAGACGGAAACACGTTTTATATGGTAGAGATAGTACTGCTACACGATAATTCGGGTAATGTTTATATCAGTCAGTATGGTATTATAGCTACAGGATCACCGTTAGGTGATTTTACAACAGCGTTAGTAAGTGGACAAATGGTATTATATTTTACAGGGTATGATACAACAGCGAAGACAATCAATGTAGTAAGAACAGCAATAAGCGTTTAGGAATAAAAAATGTCAATATCTAAAGATTTTATAGTTAAAGCAGGTCTCCAGGTACAAGGTACTGCTACTTCTACATCAACTACAACTGGTGCGATCCAGGTCGTTGGTGGTATAGGACTTGGGGGAAGCATTAATGCTGGCGGCAAAGCACAGCTAGGAGTTACTGCAGGCCTACAGGGAACAGGCTCTACCAGTTCCGTTAGTGCACAGACGCTTATTGTCAATGGCGGCGGCGCTGGAATAGTAGGCGACAGCTATATAAACGGTCAACTGGCTGTTAGCGGACAGACTTATATTACAAACCCAACTAACGCAAGTAGTACCAATAGTGGCGCACTACAGATTACAGGTGGAATAGGCGTTGGTGGTAATGGTTATATTGGTGGTAACTTATATGTTGGTGGCAGCCAAGTTATTACTCAAGGCACATTGGCCAACCAGGGTGTTACAGCAATATATGCAGGTACTGACACAGCAGTTAATACCAGCACAGGTGCTGTCACAGTATGGAACACCAGTACATTACAAACAGTAACAGGCAGGGGTGCTGTAACATCTAACGCCATTACTATTACAAATGCAACAGATGCTACCGCTAGCAACACAGGTTCTTTAGTAGTCAGTGGCGGTATTGGAGTAGCTAAAAGCATTAACGTTGGAGTAAATGCCACTGTTGGCGGTACATTGACAGCCGCGATTGGTACATTTACTAATACAACTGATGCTAGCTCAACAACAAATGGTTCCGTAACTATAGCAGGCGGACTAGGTGTCGCTAAAACTATATATTCTAATGCCGAAGTTATTACAGGCAATGCCGCTAGTGTCAGCACAGTGGCTTCAAATGCTGTAGCTATTACTAACGGCGGTCTAGGTGTAGCGGGTACAGCATTAATACAAGGTAATACTGTATTACAGAGCACAACAAACGGCACAACAACTAGCACAGGACAAGCATTACTAGTATCGGGCGGTGTTGGTGTTGGTGGAAATCTAGTAGCTCAGACAGTGATAAGCGTAGCAGGCACACATGCTACAACAGCAGGATTAGGTAGTTTACAAGTAGCAGGTGGTGGTTACTTTGGTGATAACGTTGTTATCATGGGTAACGAAGCCAGCACAGGTACTACAGTAAGTAACGCTTTATATGTCGCAGGTGGAGTTGGTATCGGCGGATCATTAATGGTTGGTGGTCCAGTTACATTTAGTAGTCCAGTTACATTTAATGGTACTGCTACATATGTATTATCAACTAACACATTCTTTACAGATAACATATTAGAATTACATACCCCACCTGGCGGTGTTTACGGCACATGGCCCAGTGACGATGGTAAAGATATCGGTTTCCGCTTCCATTATTATAATGGCGGGGATCAAAATGGTGCCCTAGTATTAGCAGATGATTCAAAATATTTGGAATGGTACGGTACTGGCGCTGAGAGTAGCTCTAGTGTATTCCGTGGAGCTACATACGGTACATTTAAAACTGGTATTGTAATATTAGTAAG
>Ga0164296_1002750_pt1 | contig 17148 bp, 17 predicted proteins | sample GEODES057metaG_FD_113533 | JGI IMG/M metagenome (GOLD analysis project Ga0164296, IMG submission 113533) | Dystrophic lake water microbial communities from Trout Bog Lake, Wisconsin, USA - GEODES057 metaG | ecosystem: Environmental > Aquatic > Freshwater > Lake | place: USA: Trout Bog Lake... | reverse complement strand
ATTGGCGCAGGCACAACGTACATATCATCGGTTTCAGGACCCCTTTTATAAATATTGTACACTAGGGCTGGCAATGGCCTTTGCGTCTTCATTTGTAAATAATTTTTTTTCCGAGCTTATAGAAACGCATAAGGCAGGGGCATTCTTTTATTTGATCATTGCTCTGTTATTGATACTGGATCAAAAAAGTAAGATGCATACAAGCAGCAGAGAGGATGTTAATGTCCCAGATATTGGAAAAGATAGGTCAGCAAAATTCGTTGTAGCGGAAAACCACTTATCTGTTATACAGGATCACCTTCGACCTAAAATCCGGTAAAAAATCTGCCTGATAAAATTTGAAATTTAAATAAAATTGATAACTTTGACTATAAAATTAAGGTAATGAAAGATCGATCAATTAGCACTATGCGGACCATCAATGCGGGCTTTCTTTTTTCTCTTGCTTTAAGTGCCACGCTGCTATTGGCAGGTTGCAGCAAGGACGCACCTGCCACTTCTACCAACAATACCACTTCGGCTTCAGAAAGGATCTCTGATCAGGATGTATCACAATCTATATCCAATGCAGTTTCCGGATCGGGCAGCGGCCTTGCTACGCAGGTTGAAGCTACTACCAAGCTTACGGCTATGTCACTGCTTGGCTGCGGACAAACCATCGACTCCACCATTAGCGCTTCAAGCCCGACCGGCGCCTTATTTGGTTACAGTTATGACCTTAATTACAGCCGCACCTGCATTTGTTCCGGCGGTTCGCCTTCGCAATATGATGTAACAATAACGGGTAGCAGCAGTTATTCATTTCTTGTCATGTCGTCGAGCGATAGCACCAATGCGCAGTTCACAGTGGCAGGAATTGCCGTATCGGCCGCTAATTATGTATTGAACGGGGCCTATACGCGTACCGGCACCATCCAGTCTTCGATTACCACCCAGCATACCTTTAATGGTACTATTACCTTTACCGGTAGTAATATTACGGTGAGCAAAAGCACGCAACAGATCATTTCAGGCTCGGCCACTGTGTTGTTCAGCGGATCTACTTTGTCGGGCGGTACTACTACCCAAAATGCAACTATTACCTTCCTCGGTAATAATGAGGCTACTGTAGTAGTGGGCAATGGTACTCCTACTACCATCAGTTGGTAGTGGTTTATTATTCAAAATGTGTAATTGTTAAGTGTGAAGGTTGGCAAAAAATTTGCCTTGGGCATTTAATGGGTCTTTGGTCATTTTTTAAAGCACATTTTATACATTTGACTAATAATACTACAGCATCATGACAATTGCACTTTGGATCGTACAAGGATTATTGGGTTTGATCTTCCTGATCACAGGCAGTTTCAAGTTTTTTCAATCGAAGGAGAAAATTGTTGCCAGTGGTGGTGCCTGGGCCGCAAATTTTGCTCCGGGCATTATTAAACTCATATCCGGCATTGAGCTCCTCAGCGGGGTGATGGTAATAATACCAAAGTTATTAGGGCATTCAGGCTACTTTTCATTTATTGGCGCTGCCTGTATTGCCGTCATTATGGCAGGCGCGGTGTTTGTTCACATCAGGCGTAAAGAATACCAACATGCCCTGATCAATGTTGTTTTCTTGCTGATGGCTGTTTTTGTGGCCTATGCAAGCTTCCCCTGTTGTTGCCACGCCTAGCGTAGAACAGTGCCGGATTGGCAATGAAAACAGCAAACGATTATAAACTGCCAATAGATATGAGAAAAGTGATCTTCGCCATTAATATGAGTCTGGACGGCTGCTGCGACCACACCCAATTTACGCCCGACGAAGCGATACTTCGTTTTTTTACGCAGCTATTGCAAGATGCTGATACATTGGTATATGGGCGTAAGACCTATGAGCTTATGGTACCCTACTGGCCCGATATTGCAAAAAACAGATCGGGAGATACGAAGGGAGCGCTTGAATTTGCACAGGCATTTGCTGCTGTTCCGCAAATGATCGTTTGCTCGCGTTCGCTGGTGCAGGCCGAAGGACAGAATACGATCATTGTTCGTTCCAACTTGCCAGAAGTGATACAGCAATTGAAACAGGAGCCGGGCAAAAATATTTCCATTGGCGGGGTATCAGTTCCCGCTCAACTCATGGCGCTGGGCTTGGTAGATGAGTATTATTTTGTTGTGCACCCAATAATAGTAGGCTCCGGCCCAAGATTGTTAGCTGGTGCCAACATCGCCCAAAAGCTGCATTTGAAGCTGGTAGATTCCAAAGTTTTCAGCTCCGGTTGTATGGTGCTGCATTATGTAAAGGCAGAATGATTATCATATTGCGGGGAAGGAAATAATACAATGGGGGAAGGGCTTTTTTGTGACGCAGTTGGTATGTACTACTCTTAAAACGATATGAGATAAATTATGGTAACTAATTTAAATGGGCACCTTAATTAGGGGAATTATCAACAAAGATAAACGGATTGAAGACTCTTTGTATTCTTATAAATGAAACCAATCATTTGACTTGCTTGTATTTTCCTTTTATTAATTGCGGTACAGTATTTGGCAGAAAAACCAATTAATTAGTATCTAATTGTTGGTATTTGCTCTTCAATTTGATAAACTGTTTCGTTATCTTTCTGAATTGCCAAAATGACGGCGTTGTATAAGTGTTGCCTTTAGTTTGTGGGCTTGCAGCAAAAAAATATTGGTCAAAATTTTCTAATAATGTAACAAGCCCCACTGCCGACGCATCATATAGTTTGGCATAATTGTATGCAACGGTGTCAGCCAAAGTATTTCTGAAAACTATATTGAGTTTTTGTTGTAATAAAATATTTCCAGTGTCTATGTGTTTGTCTATTTGGTGTATAGTATACCCGGTCTCGGTAGAACCATTGTACAACTGCCAAATTATGCTTTGAGCGTTCTGATAATCCGGGAGGATCTCATGATGTATATTTAGCATGCCGTACTTAGGTATGTTAAATATTTTACTGGATATGTAGCCGTTTCCCAAACTCAGCCCGATGTCTACATTAGCTTCTTTAAATAATTTTTGTGTATCAGTGCTGTTAGTGAATGGCACCCGTCTGAACTGAATGCCATGTGAGGCACAGAATTCTTCGGCATTTTCAATGGCACAATATTTTTTTATATCTTCGCTATACCACTTCCTCATTCTTACTCCATTTAGTGCACCCCCAATTCCTATCTTTAATATTTTTTTTGCTATTCGAATATACTTTTTGCGTTTATTAGGCGTAACGGAACCGCTCACAATGACCATTACAATTTCTATGCTTTTACATTGAAAAAGTACCGGCAGATGGTGGCCTGTGGTACCATAGGGTGACGTAGTTAGTATTGCTACTTTCATTTTAAGTTATCCGGAAAAAAATTATTATTTACTGATGCATTCTTAGCATTATTTATCAGGAAATACATGATATGTTTCAAGTCCCAACCAAGTACTGTGTGGTCTCTTCTTATGCAAAGATCGTTTAAACTAACCACGCTGTCCGGATTAACATGACAGCCTCGTTCCGCTGAAGCACATGTCGCAAATCCGGCATTGAATACAGCCTTCTTGCCCTCGCTGCTAAAATGAAAAAAACGACCGTATGGAAATGCAAAATGTTTTGTTGGGCCACATTTTTCGGAAAGAATTTTGTAGGTTTGAGTTAAATCACTTGCGACTAAATCGGCATTTGTTGCTGCGATGTTCATATGCATCATAGTATGACTGCCAATTTCATGACCCATTTTCTGAAGTTGACCCACGTCATCCCAATTCAAAAACTCTGCCGTTGGAAAGTCTAAAGTCCCATTGCAAAATTGCTGGAGTTTTGCATAGTTCGTTTCTCCAATGATGCCGGGATTTATGAAAAAACAAGCCTTCGCGTTATATTTGTTCATTATCTCTGCACCGCGGAGATTGTTTTTTAGGCCATCGTCCGAACTAAAAGTTATATATGGCTTATCGATCGTTCGTGTTCGTATTTTTTCAACAGCATCAGAATAACTAATAAAAGTATGCTGTTTGCTTAATTTTTGTAGCAATGCTTCAAGCCTCTTTTCTTCATCCTGAAAAATATGATGAATATATAAAAACTGGACTCTGGGTTTGTTCAAATATTTTTCACTTGCAGTCATTGACAGCCCTGTAAGCGCGAGATCACGAACTCTGCTACGTAGTGTTTTTGGTTTAATCTTTCTTAATTCTTCAAATTGGCTAATAAATTCGTTATTCATATAATATTTTTAGATGCTAAGAATCAATGATCATATAGCTACCGAATAGTAATTTGTACGCTACAAATAAATTTAATTTTTAGCTTTTGCAATCATTTAGTTTATGAGAAATTTTTTTGGTTGAACATCTGTAAACGTTTCATAGAAGTAGAGAGTAGCTGAAAGTAGGGCGATTTTTTTTATTTTACTTCTAAAACAGACCACTTATTTTTCAATTTCTAAAGCAAGTTTTGAACTGCAAGATAAGATAAAAAACAGGATATGGCAATTGATTTCGATAAGATTTATTGGATCTATTAAAGTATTCTTTTACGATGCACTTTCCAAATCTACTTTAGCGTTAAGGCAATACCGCAAGAAATAATGTAGTAGCTAACAACTAATTACAGCATACATTTGTCGTTAGCAGGTACAATTGCCTAACCCGTTTGTAAACCAAAAAATAAAAAAGGCTTGAAACTGTTGCCAGTCAAGCCTTTTTATTTTTTACCTGTGATCCCGTTGGGATACTTAAAAGCATATCTTAATTCGTGTTGTTTTACACTAATCAGTACCCGACTGACTTATGAAAAAATCAAGTATAAAATGATGTTAGTTAGCGTTAGTTGAAATCAAAAATGTCTGCCACCTATCTGCCACCCCGGTATTTTTTCGGCACATTTTTCAGTTATACGGCTACTGATTTATTTATTAGTCGTCTTACTTGTTCGGGCTTGAACTGGTTGCCCCGTGCGGTTTTGAAACCTGCATCATTTAATTCTATGGCAATCTCCCGTAATGATTTTCCGTTCCTGCTTAACAGGTTGATTACTTTTCTTGCTTTTTGATTGTTCGGGTTGGTACTGGCAATTTGTTTCAGTTTCGCAGGTCCCATTTGTCTTGCTGCTATTGTAAAGTTTTCCGGAGTGCCGAGTTTTTTACCTCTGGCTTTAAGTGCGCCTAATGCTGCTTTCGTACGGTCGCTTATTCTTTTGCGCTCCCATTGAGCCAGCGCCCCGAAAATGCTTATCGTCAGTTCATTTGCGTCCGGCATGTCGCAACAAATGAATTTCACCTTGGTATCCATCAACGTAGATATAAAAGTCAGGTTGCGTGATAGCCTGTCTAACTTCGCTATCAATAAAATAGAGCTCGTTTGTTGTGCCAGTTCTATTGCCCTCAATAGCTGTGGTCTATTGTCGTTCTTGCCAGTTTCTATGTCTGTGAAATCTGCTATTAGTATTCTATCATTAAGAAATGATAATACTGCGCTTTTCTGTGCTTCTAAACCCAGCCCTGATGTGCCTTGTCTTTGTGTCGAGCAGCGGTAGTATGCTATGAATTGTTCCATGGAGGCTAACCTACGGAAGACCTGTCACAAATCGGAATCCGTCGTTTGCAATTTGTGGCATTAGTTATCCACAGACTTTAATGGCGAAGTTGAATCGTTATTATTAAGCGAGGCTAATTAAGTAGGATAATTAAACTGGTTGATTACAAAAATCATTCTCAATTCTATCTATCCATGCTCCGTTGATTATTGGTATATTTACACCTCTGTATATTCTCCCGCTCGGTGAGGGTAGTGGAGTAAAGCAGACGCCATTATCATTACAAAATAAAATAAAATCATTCAATAATATACGAAACTCTACTGGGTTATTTCTTTTTCCCCATGTGGAGAAAACCTTTTTAATTTTCTTTTCTAAAATCAGGTTTTTTATTTCACAAAAAGTATATTCTCGTGTAAATCCTTCAATCCTAAATAATTCTTGGTCTGAATAACCTTGACCACAAATTCCCCCAATTCTATTGTCAGGAAATGTAACTTTCTTAATAACATCCACACACCCAAATTTTTTAACTTCCATAAAAGTTGCAAGTTCCGCAAAAGTGCCAACTGGGTATTCATTGTTAGGGTCAAAATATCCCTTAATAATATCCCAAAATCCATTTAATTCTCTTCTGTAATAATAGTCTAACTGCTCACCGCAGCAAGGATTAAATGTTCCTAAAAAAAGGTAATCTACGTCCCATGCTGGGTAAAATTTATCTGTACGATAAAACTGATGATATACTTCCACTCTATTATTATTCCTTTATAAGTTTTTGAACCAATCCATCATTGAGTTTAATAAAGTAAAGCCCTTTCTGAAAGGACGATATGTCAATAGATATTTTATTCGCACTGTATTGCTGACTAAACACTTTCTGACCAACTACATTGAATATCTCAACCTTATTAATCATTTCATTTGCATTTATAGTCAGGTAATGATTAGCGGGGTTTGGTAACATACTGAAATCTTGCTTTGCTAATATAGATATTCCTGTTGTAGGGACTATTAGTTTAGCTGCATTTGATGTATCAATGCAAGAGCCGCCATTTCGTACACAACGATATTGGTAGCCGTTCATTGTAGCGGACACAGGGTTTACCGTTAGTGTTTTTGTCGTAACGCCGCTATATGGTGTGGCATTAGACAAGTTTGTGAAACCGCTTCCTGCATTTTCTTGCCATTGATATGTTGCCGTACCACCCGTATCTGTTATTGTGTAAGTTGCTAAACCTCCCGATAAAACAGTATCATTAGAAATGATGTTTGTTATAAATATAGTGCTATTAAACAACTCTGTAATTTCACATTGAGTTAATGCCCTTTTCCATATCCCAATATCATCTAATTTACCTTGATAATAGGCAGGTGAAGTAAAGGGGTCAACTCCAAACCATAAAGATGTTGTTGCGCAAGATAAACTACTTGGTTGGCTATTGGTTTCTGTTCCCACATAAACACCATCATAATAGATAAATTGGCTCGTATCTACTACAACATACGTTATCATATGCCATCCCGTATCTGTCACGTATGTTAAAAGTGACCCAGCTCCACTACACCCTCTGCCGACGGAAAATCTCAAATAGGTGAACCCATTTATACAACCCCATTTCTCACCTGTTGCATCACCATAGGAAATTACATTATCATAGCCAAAATCAGCACTATAACTCGCCCAAAAACTAACCGTAAGAGTGTCCGATAAATATCCTGTTGCTGAATTAGATTTGATATAACCACTTACCCCGTCATAACTATAAGCACTATTTGCGTTACCAAATCTATCGGTAGTTAGCGTTGCTCCATACACAGTCCCGTTATTCCCATGACCGCTGCTATCATTAGCATTACCCGTAAATGAATACCATGATACCAAAGAATCGGTTGGTACATAGTTTGGCAACTGAGCATTAGAATTAAGGGATATAGTTAATAAAATCAAGGCTAATAGACAATTTTTCATGGCATTTTTTTGTAAAACTAATAAAATAATTAGCATATTTATTGACTACTATTAGCCAATTTGACTATCCGACCATATCCATAAAAAAAGACACTAAATTTATAGTGCCTTTTTATTTAGATTGGTAAATTAATTACTCCCACATGGTAACGGTATCAGGGTTCTTCTTTTGATATTCTCCCAATACCTTTTTTGCTTTTTCAACTTCCGGCTTGGCAACCGAAATTTTACCGTTATAAGTATCGGCTTCCTTCACAAACCTGAATTTAGATATACCACCCTCTGCCAGTATATTTTTCACCCAGTAGCGGTAGTAACCGTACGTGGTTGAGAATATATTTACCATTTCAATCTTGCCACTTTTTTCGGTAGCAGGCACTTTTGCTACGGTTTCTTTTTTCTTCTTTGTACTTGACATAATCTATATGATTTTAGATGGCTAATGTCAGGAGGATAAACCGCTATGCCTAATAAAATCAATCCTTTTGACCTATACCGTCCATAGGTCAAAACTATAATGACCGCTGTGCGAAGGTGATGTCAATTAGCCCTGGCTTTTTTATCGTGCGCCGGAATAATCATTTCTTCAAGCACTCAATAGCATAGTTTTTTATCATTCAGTATATATTTTGGGTATTCTTTTCTTTTCCTAAAATCACTGCATAGCTAATGAGGAATACGTTACTGGCAGGAAATTGAGAACTTTGGAGACATGTCATATACAGCAAACCTTTTTTGTAGTTGCCCGATCAAGTCCTGAATATCGGCACTATTGGAAAAGTATATTGCATCAAACAACGTAAAGTAGTATTTACTTTTCTTTGGTTTCAGCTCATTAAAAATGCTTGCCTCTATGTTCTGTAATTTAGATGCTAATGTTACCGGGTCACCATCCAGTATTTGTAATGATTGATAAGTTGCCGGGTATGTTGTTTTGAACTCATCCGCAATAGGTTCCTTTGCCTTAAAATCAAAATAAATAGCCGAATACAATTCGGTTTTTACGTTATCTCTATCACGTTCTATTGTAATAAAACGCTCATAGACATTTCCATTTTCACAATCACGGATATAGTTATCATCCACGCTCATATTTAATTGGCGAAGCAAAAAGCATAATAATAACGGCTGGCAGTTCTTTATGTCTATGTCGTGAAACCCGGCGCTGTTAATATGTAAGTGTTTTCGGCTGATTTTAGACAGGTTTGAAAATGAGTGATACACTCTATCTACTTTACCGCCTTGCTTCATATACCTGTCATTACTCAACGCAAATAACCGTGATAATCTTATCCTCAATCTATTTTCCGGCATTCCTGTCAATACGTAGTTATAGAACTCGTCCTTTATTGCTTCGCTATAATTACATTTTGTATCTCTTATTGTTTTTTCAAACTTTGCCGGGTACTTTTTATCTGTAATTAATTTGGTTGGTCTATCCTTCGGGGCTATCACCAAACAGACTTTATCCAGAATATATTGATTGTGTATTCTGTATTGGCAGTATCTTTTTGTGTCGCCATAATCATAAAATTTGCCGTCAGCATACGGCACTCTTGTAATAATGTTTAACTCGTCCAGTACATCAATATACGCTCGGTATTTTGCACCTGTAAATACGTCCCTTATTTTATGTGCGCTAATGGTAATTGTTGTTTTGTCCGTTAGTAACGTATCCATATATTGCAGGAACACCAGCATATTTCTAATTGCCAATTTTCTATTTTTTAGTGGATACTTATCGTAATTGTATATGGCGTTAAAAGTGTTTGTGCCACATACAAAAATGTTGTGCTTATCCTCTATGTTTTTTATGACTGATAAGTTTTCATGGTTTAGTGTAATGATTTCATACATGATAATTTTGTTTTCAAATTATATGGTTGGTTTGAAAAAAGTTTTTCATTTTTTTCATTTTTAAGAAAATAATTATCATAATCCTTATAAAACGAAACTCTATTATTTTCCATTTGGTAAGTATTAGAACGCTGCACGCCGGAGCGTGCGCTATGGCTTAACCGCCATTAACGTTTTTCCAATTCCGGGATGTCTCAATAATTGCTACGCCAGAATAAATGTAAAATGGCAAGGCAAAGAAGTAAATAATAAGAATAAGGGGGAGTAATACAATACTATATGTTGCCTGTTTTTTTGGAGACCATTATTTCACAAATGTTTCGGACTGAAAAAAATGATTATGGTACAACCATTAGTATTTATTTCAGTGATAGCGCACGCTCCGGCGTGTAGCGTTCTTATGGTAATGGTAACGTGGATTATTTTATTTTTTCAATTAAAATTTTCAATTCACAAACCTTTATTTCCATTTCATAACGCCTTCTTATTGTGCTATCTTTTTCAAGGCTCAACTTCTTCCTTAATCCGTTCGCCTTTTGTTTTAAGCAGTTAATTTTATCTAAATCATAGGCTATTGCCTCATTTAATTTGTGTTTTAGAAACTCCCTGCAATTTGTAAGTAAGTATGCCATTATCATTTTTTTATTTTTATTCCGGTATCGGGTACATTATATATTTAATGCCGGGTATTAATTTTACTCCGTGCATGAGTATATCTTTCATGCAAAAAATGTAGTCCTTGCTATTACGGGGTGATTTGGGCGTGTTTATTTGTTTTTTGACGTAATGATATAGCCTGTGAGTTATTTTGTCGTAAATCATGCCCTGATAAAATAACAACTACATGACTGATGACGTGTAGTTGTTATTAGACTGACATATTGAAATTGTTATTTCTTCCATGACGCTCCGAGCAAATCAGCATGCTCTTCGCCATCCATCTTAACGTAGTTAAGGAATGTCTTGTCGGATTTGTGTCCGGTGATAGCCATGATGGTAATTGCTGGTGTGCCACGGCGGTATTCATTTGTAGCAAACGAGCGCCGGGCCGTGTGGCTTTGAACGAGTTGATGCTTGCAAAACTTTTCAACCACCACCTCATTTTCTCTGGTAATCTTTTTTTCAAAGACTTTCTGTAAGGAAGGTAATGGCGCACATATCTCTTTTAGGTAAGCATTAAACACTTGATTTGGCGGACACTTCGGCAACCCGTCCGGATACTTTGCGAGTATTTTTTTCACTATTGGATGTATCGGTACGGTTACACGTTCATTTACTTTTTTCTGTATCATCTGTATCTTGCCATTATTGATGTGCTCCTTCTTTATACGGGAGTAATCGCTAAAACGCAAACCAGTTTGACAACCAATAATAAAGTAGTCCCGCACGTATTCATATAGCGGTGTCTTAAAATCGGTGACGTTGAGGATGTCGTTAATTTCGGCATCGTTCAAGTATATGCTATCACTTCTTTCAACACGTAAGGATAACTTTATGCTTTCTACTGCATTTTTATCAGCAACCTTTTTCGTCACTCCGTAGCGTAGCATCAACATAAATGTTTTCAGGTATCTGCTTTTAGTATTCAGTGCCAATTTCTTTTCCTGCGTTAAATACTTGTCGTAATCGTCCAGTAATTTCTGGCTGATTTCGTCCATGTAGAATACTTTATGCTTATCAGTTTCATACGCTGTGTAGCTGGCAAGAGTGGAGTTATATGGCTTGATGCTATCGGTTTTCAATTTTAATTTTTTGTCCGATAATCTATCGCCATTTTTGGTGTCGTCAATAGTTTTTTGGAAGAAATCAGCAATACGAATGCGTACTGGTTTCACAACCTTAACAACCAATGGATTTTTCTTTTCGGCTATTGCCTTCTTGAAAATGTCGGCAGGCACTATACCACCTAATTTTATTTTCAGGTCATCGTATATATCTCTATATAGTTTTTCAGCCTTAAATAAGTTGCCAATTAATGTACCGTTTTTGGCGGATGCCTTTGGTTCATTTTTTTTGCCCTCTTTATTAATCCAGTCGCCTGTATGTACCTTTTCTCCGGGGAATACTATAAGACGGTTGTTGTCGTAACAAATGGATGCGTATATGGCACAAATGCCATCCTTCTTCGGGTTTCGTAAATAAAAATTTATCGTCATGGTATTATCTGTTAAACATAAATTTTACTAAATCACTTTTCATAAATAGATACTTCCTTTCTGTACCACCTGCTTTGAGTTTGCCTTCCTTCACATACTTTGTTAAGGTAGTCGGGGTAATGTTTAGAAAATCGGCTGCCTCATTTCTGGTTAATACTTCTTCATTTTGTTGGGCCCGGCTAGGATAAGGAACTTCCGTTAAAACGCCTACTAATACTTGTCTTATTAGCTCCATGAGCCTGTTTTCCTGTGTAATTACTAATGCTTCGTTCATCTTTTTTTTTATTTTTAAGTTTGTTGTAGTTTTTTATAAAATGTATTTTTCAAGCATTATCATTCTTACCGGAAGGGACTTGCATAGCCCCTTCCAGTAATTGCAAATGATAATGGTGTTACTCGGTAATGTATTTTTCCAGCCTTACTTTTGATACGTTGATATACTGGTTATTGGTATCGTAGCCGATAAACTTGCGCCCGGTTTGTACTGCGGCTTCACCAGTTACAGATGTGCCAGTACAAATATCAAGTACCGTATCCCCTGGGCGTGTTGATGCCAAAATGCAATACAGGGGTATATCTATCGGGAACGTTGCATTATGCGTACAATAAAAACCACCTTCCTCACATTTTTTCCTGATACCAGCGGTAGAGGATTTGTGCGTAGTAATTATGGAGTTCTTCACCTTGTCCGCTAATGAGCGTAAAGGATATTGGCTTTCGGTATGGTTGAACGTAGTAACAGTTTCGTCCGGTATTTCATTAAGCCAGTTACGGTTATACACAAACTCCTTATTTTTCGTAAAGTGGTATATGTATTCGTAAGAACATATTGTTCTGTCAAATGCGGTAGTCGGGTTTGGATCTATCTTTTGCCAAATAATCTTATCGTTGATTAGCCACCCCATATCTAACATCATTAGTAAGAAGTATTCCGGTGCATTCTGGTACTGCCCGTCTCTGACGCAATCACCAATTACAACCCATAGGCTACCATCCGGCTTTAATACATTCAAACAGGCTTCAAAAAAGGGCTTCATGGCATCTGTATAACTACACACATTTTTTTCGTGCCCGACCTTTTCTTTATCGTTATCGTAGTTTATTCTGCCGAAGCCATAATGAGGGCTTGTTACTATCGCATCTACCAATCCAGTTTCATCAACCGTCATTAGCCTGCTATCTTTATTATGCAACTTCACCCAGTCCGTAATTACTTCTACCTTTTCAGGTATCACGTTCTTATTGACTATCTTTTTAACTTTATCCCTGATAAACTTTTCTGCACCGCAAACAGATACCGTTTCAGCATCTATATCTTTCAAATACTTTGCCGCTTTTGCCTCATCGTTATTAAATGCTGCAACCACATTTTCAGTAATAAACTTATAGCGGGATATATATTTATCATTACCTACCAGTTTATCAACTACGGCTCTATATTCCTTGCCTTTTTCAACTAAATCCGTTCTTTTACCCGGGGTAATGTTATAACGCTTGCGTATGGCTTCATACATACGGTAGCGCTCCGAGTGTTTAAGAGGTCTTTTCAGGTCATGCGATAACACAATAAATTCCTCATGTTCCTCGCTGACCTCACCAATATCTATTATAGGCAACGGTATGTCTAACTCTTTGCAGACACGGATGCGATAGTTACCACTTAACGCCACCAGTCCGTTAGTTACATATACTGGTTCAAGGACTTTATTATGTTGCCTGACGTTATCACGGAGTATCTTATAGTATTCCTCGTCAATCTCCGTATTCAGGAATTTGCTGGGCTTAACCAGTGCTGCATCTATATACTGCCTGTTGCAGAGTGTATTATTTTCCATGCGTGTAAGATTTAATGGTTACACGAATAGGGATAAATGTTTCACATGGGACACATTCCAGCGGGTTATTATGCTGGGTACGGTATAGGTTGGTATCTGTATCGGCGCTAAAATGCTTGGTAGGTATAGGCAAAGCAGTAGCTATATGCCTATGGCAATAATTTATTTTTTTCACTTTAATTAGTATTAATGGTTATGCTGGGAATTAACGCACCACAGACTATACGTTAATAAGAAAACCAAACCCGGTATGGAGGAAGATTGTTTGCAGGTACCACTTGTGATTAGCAGGGCCAGTGCCAAACGCAAAAAGGCTGCGAACAATAGATGCCGGGGAGTGCTTACGGAATTATTTGCCGGGTGTAATACTGGTCTTCCGCCAGTAGTACATAGTACGTCAAATGAAATTCGTGGGAACTCGTTTGGTAATCCTATTAGTCGCAGCCCAACCATTTAAGGTGTAACTCCGTGGGTGGCAAAATTAATTGCCTATGAGGTGAAAATTTCCGGGTGTTTTACCACCCCTTATTTGTTACACAAAGATACGTCAGGTTATTGGAAAAAACAAATAAATTTAACGTTTTGTTGTGAAAATTATTTTGTATTGAACTTGCCGCCATTTGTCCGTAGGTCATAAGTGATTTGAAAATTGTTTTGTACTATAATAGACATAAGAACATGAAAATAAGTTGGTAAAATTTTTGATTATTTATTGAAATAGCCGGGCAACGCTGCTATTAGTGAGCGTGTATGTTATTAGTTGTGGCATGAGGTATCATAATTGCAAGTGCCACCTAAACTGCCACCTGCATAAAAAAAGCCCCTGAAAGTGTTACTTCCAGAGGCTTCCAGTGATCCCGTTGGGACTCGAACCCAAGACCCCTACATTAAAAGTGTAATGCTCTACCAACTGAGCTACGAGATCAACTCGTTTTTTAACGAGGCGCAAAGATACTCATTTATGCAAGCCATCAAAACTTTTGCGGAAAATTTTAAAATATAATTTTTGATTGAATTTCTATGGTGTTGATAATATTATACTTATAGCAGTGTCTTGAATGCTTCTCCTAAAAACGTATGTTGGTGCAGGGGCATAAGAAAGCCCGTAAAATTTTATATTTACGGGCTTGTGGGTATACTATTTCTCAGTTTCTTTTTTCGATCCGAAAGTGTAACCGAAAGACAATTGGAACGAAGGATTTTTATATAATTGTGATGAGATGGCCTTGGCTCCGCCGGTCTTTGAGTTATCCCAGAAGGTTTGCACATTGCGGAAGTCTAAGGTCACTTGTGGCGACACCCGGAATCCGATGCCCAGTAAATAGCCCAATCCGAATTTTGAGTTAAAGTCGCTCACTTTAAGCTTGGGCGATGTTTCTATGCCCATAGTGCTTGTTGCAGTAGCGCTGAGCGGTGTCACTTGTTGCGGCGCTTCATTTACGTTCACCGCCAGGTTATAGGCCAGATTTAAGCCGGCAGAGAAAATGAATTTTTCTTTGCTGTATTCTATGGCCAATGGCAGCTCAAAGCTGTGCAGCGTGGTATAGCCTATAGACTGCGAAACTGAGTCTTTTACATACGTGCCATTGCTTTGCTGTGCATAGGTGCTGTAGTTGTTGTTGAAGGCGCCATTGCTGCTGATGCGATTGAAGTACTTAATTTGTGCCAGCAGGCTCCAGGTTTCGTTGAACACCATGTCGCATTGCACACCAAAATCAAATCCTTTAGTGCCCGATGGTCCAAAGAAGGTAGCATTGATACCGCCGGTCAGCCCTGCCTGCATATGCACACCCTGTACATTGTACTTGATGTCGTTGAACAGCTTGGTAATACTTTCAACTGCAGAACCCGATTGACCTTTTTTATAGTCTGTTGTTGCAGCCAGTTTTTCGGTATAAGACTTTGCCAGAATGTTAGCGGCTGCATTGGGGTTGATCACCGCTACGGTACTGTTTTCTTCTTTTTCTGCCAGCGATCCCGCTTCAGCGCTTGCCACAGGGCTTGTTTTATTCTTCCTGCTCGATGCCCTTACCATTTCACGATAGTCCTCAGGCACGTCCACATCTTCTATAGCTACTGTGTCCAGTTTGTAATAACCATAGTTGGTAGAGATCTTTACATAATGGTTCTCCATGCGTATCAGCTTGGTCTTTAACCTTGCCGGAGGCACATCGGCGCCGGCAGCCATTGCCGATCCTGTAACGGCAGGTGCAGGTTTAGTGGTATTATTGGCAACCTTACTGTCGGTAGTTTGTTTGCCATTGCCGTTAGTGGTTGTATTGCCGTTGGTCTTAGCAGTATATGTTTTTGAATGGCCTTTTTGTTTTTTATTCGTTTTGTGATTATCATTGGTCGACATTGCATTCACGGTAGTTTGAACCGTATTGCTGATGTCTGCACCGTTAAGCCCACCGTTTACAATACCATTGTTGCCGTTGGCTGCGGTAGTATTTGATGTGGCAGGCATGGATACCGTACTTCCGGCGCTTGCGCCCGGTAAGGATGATGGCATAGCCGTAGTGCCGGCCAGCGCCATTTGCTCCATGTGCTTGGTGTCGTGTTTCTTTTTAGCGCCTTTATGGTTGGTTGCTACAGCAGCCACCGCCTTGTCTGTTGCAGCGTTCTGCTTAGTTCCTGCATTGGATGCGCTGTTAGCCGATCTGTTATTTTTTGTGCCGGCGGTCGATCCATTATCACTATTGCTATTGGCGCTGTTTGTGGTCGCACTATTATCGTTCGCAGCTACAGTGGTTGATGGGCTGCTCTTAGTAGACGGTGTGTTTGTTGTGCCCGCTAAGGATGACTGATCAGCGGCACTGGCGATCTTGGTAGTGTGATGGCCTTTGTGCTTTTTACTGCCGTGTTCTTTGGTTGCAACTGTGTTATTTACATCAGAGTTGGCCGAAGTTGTGGCTGCCGATCTGGCATCGCTCTTGTTGCTGCTTGCATTGCTTGCTCCGGCAGTTTGCTTACCGTTGTTCTGTGTATTGTTTGCAGCTATACTATTGTCATTTGTGTTTTTGTCAGCATTTGTGGTTGAACTGCTGCTTGGGGCTGTAGCTGCGGTGTTTGATAGTGCGGTATTACTAACAGCATCAGGTAAGCTTACAGTGTGTTGATGATGGTGTGCAGTGCCCGTTTTTTTGTGTTCTGTGTTTGATGCTACTGCTGCATGATCGGTATTGTTATTATCACGTGTTGTATGTGCCGCTGTGCTGTTATCAATACTATTGACATCAGTTGAATTTTGCACCATGCCTGCTGTGGCGTTTGCATCAGTGCCGTTGTTTGTATTACCCTCAGCAGCCTTATTATTTGACGATACCTGAGTGGTTACCGAGTTATTATTAGCGGTGGTAGTACCGGTATTATTAGTTGCTGCTATGCCGTTGCCGCCTTTCAGATCGCGTACCGAAGATGATATTTCATAACCACCCAAACTAAGCGCACAAAGCAACAGCAATGCACCTGTATATGTAAATAGTCTGCGCCAAAACAGCAGCCCTACGGGTTTATCGCGGGGTATTTCTTTATCCAGCAGATCCTTCATCTGAAGCCATGCTCCTGAACGGTCCTGCTCTTCGCCGCCCTCCAGTCGCCGCTTCATCAGTTCATCAATGCTTATCATGTTGTTATCCATATGGATAGTCGTTTAAAAAGTTGTGTTTAAATTTAGTCGTTCAATTTTTTCCTTTAATATTTTCCTGCCTTCCGAAAGATGCCATTTCGACGTTCCCTCACTTATACTCAGCATTTTAGCTATTTCCTTATGGGTAAACCCATCCATTACATACATATTAAATACTGTT
>Ga0164296_1002749_pt1 | contig 17149 bp, 20 predicted proteins | sample GEODES057metaG_FD_113533 | JGI IMG/M metagenome (GOLD analysis project Ga0164296, IMG submission 113533) | Dystrophic lake water microbial communities from Trout Bog Lake, Wisconsin, USA - GEODES057 metaG | ecosystem: Environmental > Aquatic > Freshwater > Lake | place: USA: Trout Bog Lake... | reverse complement strand
TTTACCATCAAAAAGAATTAGTTTTGAACGCTCTTGGTTTATACATTATTATACTTTGCAAAATAACATATTTTCAGGATTATTTGTTGGACAAAATTTAATCACAATTCAACAAGTTGACTCAACAAATAATTTCTTAAAGAATTTATTGTCAAATACCAAGCCAGTTTCAGAGGGTACGGTCATTATGGCAGACAGCCAATACGCAGGCAGGGGGCAGCAGCAAAACCGCTGGCATAGCGAAGCGGGCAAAAACCTAACTTTCAGCCTGCTGCTCAGACCTGTATTTTTGCCGGTTTCGCAACAATTCGACCTGACCAGAGCGGTAAGTTTAGGTATTGTAAATGCGTTGTGGCCATATTTGGGCCAGGGACTTAAAGTAAAGTGGCCCAACGACATCTATTTTGAAAACGCCAAACTTGGCGGCATTTTGATTGAAAACATGCTGCAGGGAACTCAGATAAAAAACGCCATAATTGGCATAGGTTTAAATATCAACCAGGAGATTTTCCCAGCCGAAGCGGGCAACCCTGTATCAATGAAGCAAATCTTACACCGGGATTATGATTTGAAAATATTATTATCAGAAATTTGTAAAAATATTGAAACAGCCTATTTAAGCCTTAAAGCAGGCAGATTTTCTGATGTAAGGAAAGCTTATTTAGAACGACTATATATATTGAACGAGGACAAAATATTTAAGGTAGGCGGCCGTTTAGTATCAGGTAAAATTGTTGATGTAAAAGAGCAAGGCCTGTTGGTTTTAGAAACCGCGGATGGCTTGCTTGAGTTCAATCAAAAGGAAATAGAGTTTTTGCACAATTAATATATAATAATGAAACGTATTATACTACTAATATCTATGCTGGCAATTGGCAGTGCCGTATTCGCCCAGATTGAAAAACCAGTAAAATGGTCGTATGCTGCCAAGAAGGTAAGCAATACGGAGGCTGTTATTTTCCTGCGCGCTACTATCCAGCCGGGATGGCATATTTATTCGCAGAATGTTAAGGATGGGGGGCCTATCAAAACTACATTCACCTTTACACCTTCAAAGGAATATGCGCTTGTTGGCAAAACGGCCGAGCCCGTACCAGTTACCAAATATGAAGATGCCTTTAAAATGGATGTAAGCTATTTTGAAAACACCGTCACTTTTCAGCAAAAGATCAGGTTAAAGCAGGGCGGATTGGCAGCCATAAATGGCCAGTTAGAATTTATGACCTGTAATGACCACAAATGTCTTCCTCCCGAGGATATTGATTTCAGCATTCCATTAGGTAAATAAGAAACGCTGAAACAAATGACCTCAAACACCAAAAGGAGCGCTATGCGCCTGATAATTGCTGTTGCTGTAACACTGTTGATCAGCTTATTTGCGGGCAGCTACAAAACTTACGCTTTTCAAAAAAAGGCGGATACTGTATCGAGTTCGGATGTGCAGTTTACGGATATCCCGGCAGAAGTACCTGCAACTCAAAAGAAACCTGTAAACTCCGATAGCGATCATAGTTTAGCTAATTCAAAAGTTAATTTGCAGCGTCCCGCAACCTCCACTAGTTTATGGGAAACTTTTATCATCGGACTTGGAGCAGGTTTTTTGGCATTCTTAATGCCTTGTATATATCCACTGTTACCGCTTACTGTTAGTTTTTTCACCAAATTGGGTAAAACAAGGTCGAAGTCGATAGGTCTCGCCATATTTTATATGATATCGATCGTTGTTATTTATGTCGGGCTTGCTTTGATCCTTACACTGGCATTTGGTCCGGGCACCTTGAATGATATCGCTACCAATGGGATTTTCAATATAGGCATCTTTATATTGCTGATCATATTCGGTATATCTTTCCTTGGTGCTTTCGAGATCACATTGCCAAGCTCTCTGGTAAATAAAGTTGATAGCCTTTCAGACAAGGGCGGCTTGATAGGTATTTTCTTTATGGCGCTTACATTGGTGTTGGTTTCTTTCTCCTGTACAGCAGGTGTGGTAGCGGGGGCCTTAGGTGATGCGTTTTCTAAACATGAAACTCTGGCTCCAATATTGAGCATGCTTGGATTTTCTTTGGCGCTTGGACTTCCTTTTGCTATCGCTGCCGTTTTCCCTTCTATTTTGCAAAGCCTCCCCAAATCAGGTGGCTGGCTCAATAGCGTCAAAGTAATTTTAGGATTGATCGAGCTTGCTTTTTCTCTCAAATTTCTCTCAAATGTCGATCTTGCTTACCACTGGAACTGGTTCGACCGGGAAATATTCCTTTCGTTATGGATAGCTATAGGTATTATAATGGGCCTATATTTGATCGGGAAAATCAAGTTTTCGCATGATAGTGATTTGCCATACCTTTCAGTACCGCGGCTTTTCCTGGCCATCATTACCTTCGCTTTTGTTGTTTATATGATACCCGGATTGTGGGGAGCGCCTTTACGATCTATCAGCGGTTTTTTACCGCCTCCCGCCACGCAAGATTTTGACCTCTCGCACCTGCAGGATGCCGGCAGTAATACAACAGCCCCAGTATCATCGGTTTCGTTTGGAAAAAAGAAATACGACGGGCAATATGACAGGATCAAAACACGGGGATTGGATGCATGGTATGATTATGATCAGGCTTTACAGGTTTCAAAACAACTTCACAAACCAGTGTTAATAGATTTCACTGGATTTGCCTGTGTAAACTGCCGTCAAATGGAAAATAAAGTTTGGGTTGACAAAACAGTTTTCAAACACATTCAAAACGATTTTGTGCTATTGCAATTGGTAGTTGACGACAAAGCTGACCTCCCTGTTTCAGAACAATTTGTTTCGACCTATAGTGGCAAAAAAATAAAGACCATAGGTGGCAAATGGGCCGATTTTGAGGAATCCCGTTTCAATGCCAATGCCCAACCTTTTTACGTAATGCTTGATAGTAATGGCAACCTGATGAAGGGTAGCGATGGGCAGGATATAAATCCGTCGCCAGCCGATTTTAATATTGCCAGTTACAATAAATTCCTTGAAAGCGGAATTCAGGCATACAAAAACAGTCATTGAGTCAAAAATAAATGTAAATTCGCGCTGTTATTTGATGGTGTTCTATACAAACTATCGGTAACGTAGTGTTTATATTGTTTATTTAGTTTTGCGGCAGTTGGTACTGTCCATCATATAATGGCCCAGATAAAAAATATCGGACTTTTTACATCAGGAGGCGACGCTCCGGGGATGAATGCTGCCATCAGGGCAGTAGTACGTACAGCTTTATACCACGAAATTGAAGTAACCGGCATCAGGCGGGGTTTTGAAGGGATGATCAGCGGTGACTTTTTCCCATTGAACCGTAAGTCTGTTTCCAATATCATCCAGCGCGGCGGCACCATCCTGAAGACTGCCCGTAGTGCACAGTTCAGACGCCCTGAAGGACGTGAGGCTGCCTATGAGCAACTCAAGAAGTTCAATATCGATGCATTAATTGCTATTGGTGGCGACGGTACTTTTCGCGGGGTAAAAACCTTTTCTGAAGAATATTCAATCCCTATTATCGGCCTTCCGGGTACGATCGATAACGACCTTAACGGTACAGATTTTACCATTGGTTATGATACGGCTATAAATACGGTGATCAACGCAGTTGACAAGATACGTGATACTGCCGAATCGCATGATCGTTTGTTCATCATTGAGGTGATGGGTCGTGATTCAGGTATGATCGCATTGCGTACCGGTATTGCAGCAGGTGCCGAAGGTATCATTATTCCTGAGAGCGAATTTGGCGTTGAGCGACTGTTTGATCGTTTGGCTAATGGCCGTAAAGATAAAACCTCACGTATCGTTATCGTAGGCGAAGGTGATGGAGAAGAAAGCAAAGCATTTGATATTGGCAAACAGGTAAAGGAAAGATTTCCGCAGTTGGATACCCGTGTTTCAATACTCGGGCACATTCAACGAGGGGGCAAACCTACCTGTATGGACCGTGTGCTGGCAAGCCGTGTAGGCGCTGCTGCAGTTGAGGCATTAAAGATCGGTTATCGTGGAGATATGGTTGGTTTGATCAATAATGAAGTCGTATTTACCCCATTCGGACATGCCATTAAACACAATACCGAGATCGATCCGAATTTGTTGCGTATCGTCGAGATATTGTCTTTATAAATAAGATTTCTGATCTATAAAGGTCTTGTTGACGATAAGGCGTATCACTTCATCAATCTCGCTGGTTACCGTAAACATATGCTCGATGATCTGGGCATTATCGGGATTGTTAAAATTTTCGCGGTCGATAATATTGATCAGACCAAGCATACTGGCCACCGGGCGTCGCAATTCGTGTGAACTTAATGAGGCTATATTTTGTAGTCGCTCATTTTGTTTGATCAATGCTTCCTCTGTATTTAAAATGGCAGTTACATCCCTGGCAAAACAGCCAACGCCAATGATCTCTTCCTTTGTGTCTTTGTAAATAGGGTTGAAGCTTATTTCGAAATGTCGTATCTGTTTGGTTTTAGGCTGGCGGCTATCATGTCGGGTCACAAACCTTTCGCCCGATAATGCCCTGTCATAATAGGTTCGCCATTCATTTCTTACTTTTTCTGTCCCTCCTGAATGGCTATACGCATCATCGCCTTCGTTAGGTATCACACCTATATTATTACTGATCTGTTTGCGATAGGCTGAATTCATATAAACATAGCGCCCAAGGCGATCAATTGACCAGGTGAGGTCTTCGGTAGCATTGATCAATGCTTCTAGGTTATTTTTCGTCCATGCTATTTCTTCAGCAGCTTTCAGGGCATCGCCGTCCCTATCAGGATTATTGCCGGTTTGATCAGGTTCCCTTATAACGGTTAGCGTAATATCATGCCCCGAGGCTTCATCATGAACGATACGTTGCTGATGATTGATCCATTTAAACTCGCCGGATTTGGTTAGCGCGCGGTAAACCGGCCTGGTCCAATGGCTATTTTTATCGGTTTGGCGGCTATTTTCCTGATTAAATTGATCCGGCAGATCAATCAATTGCTTCCGGAGTTCAGGATCATTCCGAAACTCATCAACCGTATACCCGAACAGGGTTTCAACAGACGGGCTAATGAACAGAAAATCGCCGGTTTCATTATCAATTGCCCAAACGCAATCGCTGATCGCCGAAAGTAGTTCAGTTAACATAGGTTGTGATCAAATTCGAAAGCCTTATAAATTTGTTTTTATTTTTTACGAAGGTCGTAATAATTTTTCAGCTACCTCATGCCAGTTGTTTACACGTTCATAATCGGTTATAAAATGATTGTGTGGCGAAGAAAACAATAAAGCCCTGCCCTTAAAATGTGCAAAGTTGCGGATCCGGTCATCGATCATGATCTGCACATCGACAATTTTATTGCCGCAAAAAATGATGTTTTTCCAGCTGATGTAAGGAAAATGTTCGTCCAGCCAGTCGAGCTTATCCACCAGCGAATTTTTAAATTCCATCGCAGCCGAAACGATATACACATCGTATTTTTTGCAAAGTTCAGGCATCACCTCCAGCGCACCGGGCATCACTTTCAGGTCGCGAAAAAATCCGGGGGTATTGATGTAATCACGCCAGCTTTGGTCGAGATTTGCTGGCAACAGTTGGTGAAACTCTTTGCCGTTCATTTCTTCGAGCAAAATTTCTGCCTGATGATCCTGCCTGTAAACTTCGATGAATTTGTCGATGGTATCGGCCAAAACCTCATCCATATCTATCGCTAATCGTGCTTTTTGTTCCATTGGTTTGATGCCCCAAATTGCCAATAATTTTATAAGAACACGAATTTTGGCAATTTTTCTTGCGATTTGTCTCGTATTTATTTTTTTTCTATCTTTGCAGCCCCGCTGAAAGAAACTCCGGGGACATGTTGAACACATAAAACTTAAAAATGGCAACTAAGATCAGACTGCAAAGACATGGTAAAAAAGGACGTCCTTTTTACTATATCGTAGTGGCAGACGCGCGTGCTCCAAGAGATGGCCGCTTCATTGAACGTCTGGGTTCATATAACCCAAACACCAATCCCGCTACAATTGACATTAATTTCGAAAAAACACTTGATTGGGTTAACAGTGGCGCACAGCCTACTGATACCTGTCGTGCGATCCTTTCGTACAAAGGTGTAATGTACAAAAAACACTTAGAGGGTGGTGTTAAAAAAGGCGCGCTGACTGAAGAGCAGGCAGCTGCGAAATTTGAAGCATGGCTTGAGCAAAAAGAAGGCAAGATCAGTGGTAAATCAGAAAATTTAGGTAAAGCGAAAGAAGACGCCCGCAAAGCTGCTTTGGCTGCTGAAGCTAAAAAGAAAGAAGAAAGAGCTGCTGCTATAGCTGCTAAAAATGCTCCACCGGTTGAAGAAGTTGTAGAAGAAGAAGTTCCGGCTGCCGAAGATACTTCTGATGCTCCTGAAGCATCAGCTGAAGAAAGTGCTGAATAATAAGATACCAAAAAATTTATCCGGCCAAATAGGCTGGTAGTATAAAAAACAAATAGCGGACGTCAATCGTTCGCTATTTTTGTTTAAACTGACGGCACTCTGTGCACCTCAGTAAAAAAATTTGCGCGTCCTGTGGTTAATTTTATAAAATAAGGTTGCCCCTCAGTTTAGCAGGGGAAAAACATAAAACAATGGCATTCGAAGAGTATTTCCGCATCGGAACGTTTATCAAGACCAAGGGTTTAAAGGGTGAGCTGCAGTTTTATGTAGATTTCGATAACCTGAATGCCATTGATTTTAATGCTGTTTTTGTTGACCTGGCAGGTAAGCTGGTACCTTTTTTTGTAGAATCGGTTAAATATCACCACAATAGTATAGCCTATCTTTTTTTAGAAGACCAGGATACGATCGAGAAAGCAGCTAAACTCGTCAAAAAAGATGTTTACCTGCCTAACAAACTGAAGCCAAAGAAGAAAAAAGGCGATTTTACCCTGATGGATCTGGCTGGCTTTTTAGCCATCGACGAGAATGAAGGTGAGCTGGGCCGGATAAGCAATGTACAGGAACTTCCCCAGCAATATGTCGCGACGGTTCATTATAAAAACTGCGAGGTATTGTTTCCGCTCAATGAAGCAACGGTTAAGGGCATCGATGTGGTAAAAAGTATCGTAATGGTTGATCTGCCGGATGGATTGCTGGATATTTATTTAGAGTAAATAATTAGTTAGAGTAAAAAAATACTCAAAAAAAGTAAAGCAAGCTTGACATTTTAATAAGTATGTTTTACATTTGATCTATCAAAACCGATAGATCATGAAAACCCGCTTCCTATTTCCCAACTGGTTTCGTTACCTGGGGCTCGCCTGCTTCCTGGTACACATTCCCATCATGTTGTTTTTTAGTAAATATCACGATATGGACAGTAAGGCTTCCGGACTGTTAAGTGGCCCCCATGTTTTTTTCATTTTCACTACCCTGATGGTAACTGTAGGTTTGTTCTTTTTTGCCTTTTCGAAGGAAAAGGTTGAGGACGAACACATCATGCAATTGCGCCGCGATTCGCTGCAATGGGCGGTTTATTTTAACTATGTGGTGCTTATCATTACTCTCATTTTTACTGAACATATCGAGATGGGGCACATCCTGATGTTGAACATGTGGACGCTGTTGTTGTTTTTTATATTTCGGTTCCAATGGTGCATCATCCGAAATAATTGGTCGGCCAATAAGGAGGTTTGAGATGAAGAACAATATACGCGTTGAACGCGCCATCAAGAACATTACCCAGGCTGAGCTGGCAGAAGCTGTCAGCGTATCTCGCCAAACCATCAATACCATTGAAAGTAACAAGTATGTGCCTTCAACTATCCTGGCATTGAAAATTGCCAAAGTTTTCGGCAAAACCGTAGAGGAAATATTTCTACTGGAGAAAGAAGATTAGCTTGGGTTAGGTGAAAGGGTAAAGGTAAAAGGTTTTTTGCGGGCAGCCTGGAAGAGAAAGTACAAGCCGCTTTTGCCTTTTGCCTTTTGCCTTTCACCTTTTGCCTTTCACCTTTCGCCTTTCACCTTTTGCCTTTCACCTTTTGCCTTTATCCTTTCATCTTTCGGACTTAAGCGGACTTTCCGACTTCCCGACTTTCCCCCAAAAAAACTATCTTTGCGCCATGCGTTTTGATATTATTACCGTGTTACCCGGTTTGCTGGATAGTCCCTTTGCTCATTCTATTTTGCAGCGGGCACAAAAAAAGGGACTTGCGGAGATCGTGGTGCATAACCTGCGCGATTATGCTACCAATAAGCATAAAAGTGTCGACGATTATCCCTTTGGTGGCGGTAGTGGCATGGTAATGACCATCGAGCCCTTTGCCCTTTGTATTGAGAAGCTCAAAACTGAACGCGATTACGACGAGGTGATCTTCCTTACGCCTGATGGGGTAACGTTAAACCAGTCTATTGCTAATCAATTATCTAACAAAAAAAATATCATCCTGCTTTGCGGGCATTATAAAGGGATAGATCAGCGCATCCGCGATCTGTTTGTAACCCGCGAAATATCCATTGGCGATTATGTGCTTTCCGGCGGCGAGCTACCTGCAGCAGTTTTGGTCGACGCTGTCGTTCGGCTGATACCGGGTGTATTGAGCGATGAAACCTCGGCGCTTTCTGATTCTTTCCAGGACGATCTGCTGGACGCCCCCGTTTATACCCGGCCCGCTGACTGGAACGGCCATAAAGTGCCTGATATCCTATTGAGCGGAAATACACCCGAAATTGAAAAATGGCGTTTTGAGCAGGCAGTGGAAAGGACCAAAGAGAGAAGGCCTGATTTGTTGAAATAAAATGGAAAAGGTTTTTGAAGAAACGTTAAACCTGTTGCCCGATTTGCTTCAAACGGTGAATGGTAAATGGGTATTGATAGGCACAACCAGTTTATATCTGCAAGGATTTTCAGTTGCACCTTGTGATATTGATATACTTTGCGACGTAGAAACCGCAGTACAAATAGACCTATTATTAAAACCTTATTTGCTTCCTTTCGACGCTATTGTGACCCGCGACAAATTTAATTCGTTGTTCAGCAGGTATCGGATAAATGGAATTATGGTCGAGGTCATGGGCGACCTTCAGGTGAATACAGGCAATAATTGGGTTAATTTGCTGGACAAAATTGAGAAATTCGAATCGAAAAAATTGGGAGTCTACGCTGTAAAAATTCCTTCAAAGGCTGATCAAATTAAAATCTATGAACTGTTTGGCAGGGAAAAAGACAAAAAGATCTTAGCGATGATTAAAACTTAAACCTATTAGAGTTAATAAATACAGGTTTAAGGTAACATGCCAGAACTATTGAGTAAACCGCTTAAAACGCCGATTTGCTTAATGATCTGCTATGTTAACTTCGACCCCAGGTATTTTGTCCTCGTAATTTTTTTACTGGTTTTTTAAGTTCTTTGGGATAGATTTCGGTATATTTCATTGTTCATGATATATCGTCCCTGATGAAAAAGATCGTCATCATCATCCTTATTTGCAGTGCGGCAAGCCATGTACAGGCACAGCTTAAATTGGCGGAGCCTGATTTTAAAAACCTTATAGCGCTCAGCGAACTATATTCACACAACACCATGTGCAAGGGACCGGAATTCAAAAGATCGGCCGACTCACTTCGCACGCCGGTTTTGAATCCGTTAATTGATTTTTTGATAGCAACTGGTAAAGCAGATACCTCATTAATGGGGAAGCATTTGCTAACTCGCCCTCCGCACGAAGAGTTGGTGTTATTATACACTATACAGCAGATCCATTATAACAGGATCGATACCGCTAAGAAAAAGCCCTCAGATAACGACATTGCGAATACAACGCTGGCAAAAAATATCGACGAGAGATGGCTGGTACATACCTATTATTCTTTCCTGGGAAGCGGCATTGCGATGCTTTTTAATACAGCAGATCTGAGTAATTTGAATATCAATACCGACGATTTGGGTCTGAAAGACGAAACTGAAAAAGGGATATTTTTTCTGAGTATCACTGATTACCTCGTACGAGGCAGGTTCATGGTGCTGAGCCATTTGAAAAAAAGCGATCGGTTGCTATATTTTGCCCGCAAAATGCCGATGTTCAATGGCAAGCCCTATTATTACTTTTCAGATCTCGGATTTCCGGATTTCGATTGGTCGGGCTATGTTAATGAAAAAGGGACTTATAAAGAAGTTCACATGGGTGCATTCATAGGCACTATTGCAACGCACTTTGCCGCATTGGCTAATTCAGGCGATAAGGCTGGAGCACGTAATCTATATTTTAACTCGATATTACACAGGCCCGAATTTTTTAAATATAGCATCGAAAAAGAAATACTGCAAAAAACCTATGACGAAGCCAAATAGATTTTGAGTGTTTGATTTTGGCAAGAAATGTAAAATTCATAAAATTTCAAATCATACTTTTTAAATCAAAATAAATTCCCTATTATTGCAATCCGATTTTTACGGGTTAAAAATTGGCTTTAGAGCTTAAAATCATGGATTTAATAAAATTTGTTGAAGAGCAATCAATAGAAAAAAAGCAGTCTCCTGCGTTTAAAGCGGGTGATACTGTTAGCGTACACTATAAAATACGTGAAGGTAACAAGGAACGTATCCAGGTTTACCAGGGTGTGGTTATTCAGCGCAATAGTGTTGGTGCTAATGAAACTTTCACTGTACGTAAAGTATCAAACGGCATTGGTGTTGAGCGTATCTTCCCTATCAACTCCCCAAATATCGACAAGATCGAAGTAAACAGCCATGGCAAAGTTCGCCGCGCTAAATTGTACTACCTGCGCGAACTGACTGGTAAAGCTGCTCGTATCAAATCAAAAAGAGTTTAATTTTCATACTATACTGAAAATATTTAAGCCCTGGCGACATTCGCCGGGGCTTTTTATTGGACACGATTCCCGGACACGATTGAAGGATTTTGTTCGATGGGCAGGATGAGAAAATAACATTAAAAATGTCATTGCGAAGAGCAGTGCGGATTTAGCGGGGCAGCGATGAAGCAATCGCAAGGATGCTATTACGCGCCTTGTTATTTAACGGAATATTCAAATACTTGCCGGGACTAAAGGTTATACCTTGAGCTTGTCAGGTGGTGACCATAACAAAGTTCCACAATGGCAATTCGCCAATCGATTTTAGCCTTGTATTTCGGTTGTATTAAACAGCTGTAGTCGCTTTGGTTGGTTTCGGTTCCGCCAGTTCTGCCAGCACGGTTCTGCCGCCTTTAACTACTTCACCTATTTCAACGTTGATCTTTGTGCCCAAAGGTAGAAATACATCCACCCGGGAGCCAAACTTGATAAAGCCGAATTGGGCTCCCTGTTCCACCTGGTCGCCTTCTTTAACGTACCAAACGATACGACGTGCCAATGCGCCGGCAATTTGCCTGAATAATACGGTCACGCCGTTTTTGTTTTGAACAGCAATGGTGGTTCTTTCATTTTCAGTAGATGATTTTGGATGCCAGGCCACCAGGTATTTACCTTTATGGTATTTGAAATAGCTTACCACACCACCGATAGGGTTGCGGTTAACGTGAACGTTTATGGGCGACATAAAGACCGAGATCTGTATACGCTTATCTTTCAAAAATTCGCTTTCCTCAGTTTCTTCGATTACAACTACTTTGCCGTCTGCCGGGCAAAGCACATTTTTTTCGTCAAGATCGATTCGGATCTTTGGGCTGCGGAAAAACTGCAGGATGATGAGGAACAAAGCACCCGAAAGGATATAAATGAACCATTTTACCACATGGGCCGATGGGAAATAGAATTGTACAACCGCGTTCAGTACAAATATTACTAATACAGTTAATGCGATGGAAGTATATCCTTCTTTATGGATGGTCATTTGCAGGAAATTTGATGCAAAATTAAAAAATAGTAATTAAGTAGAGGTATGCAAATACAATTGGTGCCGAAAGCAGTAAGCCATCGAACCTGTCGAGCAGACCGCCATGGCCCGGCAATATGCCGCCCGAATCCTTGACATTGATACTGCGTTTGAACATTGATTCCACCAGGTCGCCGAGGGTGCCGAACAATCCGATCAGTATCGCAACTGATACCCAATGCTGCCAGGTAAGATCATGATAGAACAGACTCAGCACAAATCCTGCAACGCCAGCGATCAGCACGCCGCCAATGAAACCCTCCCAGGTTTTCTTAGGGGAATGACGCTCGAACAATTTGGTTTTACCAAAGAAATAACCGCTCAGGTAGGCACCGGTGTCGTTCGACCAAAGTATCACCAAAAAACCTAATGGAAGGTGGAAATTAAAATCGCCGCCGGTATAAGCAAGTCCATGGAAAAAGATATAAGGCAACATCACATAGATCACCCCCAAAAAAGTATAGGCAATATTGGTGAACGGGCTTTCCGAAACATGGTACAGTTCGGTGATAAATATGGCAGCAACCACAAGCGGTGCAAGAATGATGGTTAACCCGATCAAATGCAGGTTACTAACTACGTTGTACCCCACAAATGCGAAAAAGCCATATCCCAGTAAAGCAAGGAACAGGCCCAATACGATATTAGGTTTTGCAGTATTTTGTTTGATCAACCCATAAAACTCCCAGAGCGAAAGCAGGGGAAGTAACAGAAAGAACAGATCAAATACCGTGCGGCCCAGCAGCATGGAGCCGATCATCACGATGACAAAAAAGAATCCGGTAATGGCGCGGGTTTTCATGAATTAAGCTGGTTCAGAATGATGGCTTCGATGGCGTTACTGAAATCGCGTTGGTGTATATAAACCCCGATGTCGCCAAAGGTATAATGCGAAGTATCCTGTTTATTAAGCAGTACGCTGTCTATCTGGTTTACAATAAGCATTTGTTTCACTATCTCGGCCTGGTAGTAATTGGTTGATGAAAAGATTTTAATCCAGTTCTTCTCCATAATGAGCTTCATGCCATTTGGTTGAAATATACCAATATATAAACAAAAATACCACTGTTAAAGCAAAACTTATCAGGTAACCCGTATTGTTGAACATTTGCGGCACATTTGGGTCCTGGCTAACTAGCTTTTGCTGGTACAGGTAGTTCCATACCACGATGGTACCATTATTAACAAAATGTGCTATGATAGCAGGCCAGACACTTCCGCTCCAATAGGTAAAATAGCCAAAGATCAAACCCAGCAACAGCCGGGGTATAAACCCGGAAAATTCCATATGGAAGGCACTGAACAAAATAGCAGTGGTCCAGATGGCCACATGTGGGTTTTTCATCCAATTGATGAATATGGTTTGCATACACCCGCGGAACAACACTTCTTCAACCAGGGCAGTAAGCAGCCCTATGAACAGCAGGTCAAAGATCATATCCGCAAAATTGTTCATTTGCATCATCGCATCATTTGCGCGGCTCAAAGTTTCTTCATCTTGCACCATCCATTTTGGCAGATCTAAATGCTGATTGAATATTCCCAAATATTCTATCAAAGGAATAGCCAGTAGCATCGTTAGTAATGCAGCGGCCATGAGTAGCCATGAAGAATGAAAATGGGTTTTGAGGTAGGAACTAGGCTCCTGTTTAACGATCAGGTAGGCAAAAATAAATGGGGTCAGTAATATTGGAAATGTAGTACCTGCGAATTGCAATATCCATAAGGCAGTGCGTGCCTGCGCAGTTGACAGGTCGAATTTTGCAAGGGCGTTCAGCGTATCAAGTCCAAAACGTGAGTAAATGATGACACCGGCAATAAACTGACCAATAATAATGGATCCGATCAGGATCGCTGCTAACATTAAAAACTGTAAACCCGGATGTATAGGCTTGTGAACGATGGGATTAGAAGGGCCTTCTATCATAATTAGCAGTAAAATTCGTATTTTTGGCGGGTCAAAGATACGCATGTCTGTACAAATAGGAAATATTAACCTGGGGGACTTCCCCCTGCTGCTGGCACCGATGGAGGATGTGAGTGATCCACCCTTCCGTTTTGTCTGCAAGCAAAATGGTGCAGATATGATGTATACCGAATTTATTTCGAGCGAAGGTTTGATTCGTGATGCCGCTAAAAGTCGGCAGAAATTGGATATTTTCGAATACGAACGACCCATCGGCATCCAAATTTTTGGTAGTGACATTGAGCATATGCGCGAAGCCACTGAGATCGCTTCCCAGGCAAACCCCGACCTGATCGATATCAACTATGGGTGTCCGGTGAAAAACGTAGCATGCCGTGGCGCAGGTGCCAGTTTACTGCAGGATATCGACAAGATGGTTGCCATGACCAAAGCTGTTGTTGAAGCAACTCACTTACCGGTCACCGTTAAAACCCGGCTAGGCTGGGACGATAATACCAAAAATGTGGAAGAAGTTGCCGTGCGTTTGCAAGATGTAGGGATCAAGGCCTTGACCATTCATGGCCGTACCCGCTCGCAGATGTATAAGGGCGTTGCCGACTGGACATTGATACGCGCCATCAAAAAAAATCCGTGCATAAAAATCCCCATTTTTGGAAATGGTGACATCGATTCGCCACAAAAAGCTGCCGAATGGCGGATGGAATTTGGCGTAGATGGTATGATGATCGGGCGCGCAGCGATCGGTTATCCATGGATTTTCAGAGAAATAAAACATTTTTTTGCCACAGGCGAGATGCTCGAAAAGCCTACAATAGCCGAGCGTGTAGAGGTTTGCCGGACCCATTTGCAAAAGTCAATTGAGTGGAAAGGCCCTAAAACGGGCATTTTTGAGATGCGCAGGCACTATTCAAATTATTTTAAAGGTATCGATCATTTTAAAGAATACCGGATGAAACTGGTAACCGCTTCAACTTTTGACGAGATCAACGACATACTTTTGGAAGTGGCCGATAATTACAGCACAGAAATGGCTTGATATTTGAATGAGCTAATTATATTTGAATCATTCACAAACTCATGATCACAACAATTACTGATGGTGTTAAGGTTTCGGTAGAGACGATCTACCAACCCGAATACTCAAACCCGGCAAACGACCATTACATGTTTGCTTACAAGATCAGCATTGAAAATGTTGGCAATAATGCCGTGCAATTATTACGCAGGCATTGGGAGATTTTTGACTCCAACGGCGCGAAACGCGAAGTGGAAGGCGAAGGTGTGGTAGGGCAGCAACCGATAATTGAACCGGGCAGCACCCACGAATACGTTTCGGGCTGTAACCTGAAAACAGATATGGGAAGTATGAAAGGCGAATACCAGATGAGCCGCCTGCTTGATAATGCGACATTTAATGTGAAGATCCCCGAATTTTACCTGGTTGCTTCATACAGGATGAATTAAAATATTCAACAATAAACAAAACCCCCGGCTAAAATGCCGGGGGTTTTTTGTTTAAATCCGATTCTTAGTGTTTTTCACGCTCCTGCTGCGGTGGATGTTGCTGCTGCGGGCGCTGTTGCTGTTGCTGCGTGCGCTGTTGTTGTTGCTGCTGCGGACGTTGTTGCTGCTGACGCTGTTCCGGCGCTGTTGCTGTTGCTGCGTGCGCTGTTGTTGTTGCTGCTGGCGCTGTTCCGGCGCACGTTGTTGTTGTGGCGTACGTTGCTGCTGCTGACGCTGTTGCTGCTCCGGCGCACGTTGCTGCTGTGTGTTTTGTGAGCGCTGCACCTGTGATTTCATTTGCTCTGCATGCTGGGTCCTTTGAACCGGCTGTTGCTGCTGGGCGTGCTGGTTATCATTGCGGTTTCCTCCACTTGCATTTTGATGATTTCTGGCGTCCGATGGTATTTGCTGGTGTGCATTCACCCGGGCTACTGCTGCAGTAGGCGGACTGCCATGATTAGCTTTAGCAAATGAATTATGATCACCATGTGCAGCTTGTTGGTGGAATCTCTGGTTGTTTGTAGGTTCAAGGTGATGCTCATTCATCGCTCGTTGTTCCTCAGGTCTGGGCCGGGCCGGAACGCCGCCATTACCGCCATTGAAACTTACATGACTATTGACGATGGTATTTCTTTCGATCACCGTCCTGTCAATATAAGTATTATGAATATAGGTTCTGTTGACGTTTACTACGGCTGTGTTATAGCGGAAATGGTCGCCATACCATCCTCCGCCGGCAAAGCCTACACCAAAAAAGCCGCCTCCGTAATTTATACCCCCATAAAAGCCAACATGCCTGCCCCAATAACCCGGATGATAGCCATAATAGCCGCCGTCATAGCCCCAGTAACATGGGGTCCACAAATAACCCGGACTTGGAGGAGCTACCCATACACCGGGTACCCAATAATAATCGCCTTCATTTGGATCCCAGGCCCAATAGCCGGGTTGCCATAAATAGCCATCGACCGGGCATTCGGGTTGTACATATACTGGTATTTCGGGGGGTGCAAAACTGGCTTGTATCGATACGCCTACGCTGATCTGGGCGCTCGCTTTGGTGGCAGGGAACAACATCACTGCTGTCGCCAGCCCCATTACAATTAATAATTTTTTCATTTCGGTAGATTTGTTTGTATAACACAAGTTATCGCAAACAGTTTTACCGGCTTAGCCAGGAGCAGGATCGCGAGGCGATCAATCTTCGATATGGTACTCTTTTTTGATGTCGGCGATCAATTTGGTGGCACTTTTCAAGATTTTCTTACCCTCGATAACCTTGTAGCTTAAAAACCTGGCGCGAATCAACTCAAGGTATTGATTAAAAATAGCTTTATCGTAGCTTAACAGGGGTAAATTTTGCTTGCAAAAAGCAGCGATCTTTACATAGTTCCTTTTATCGGGGTGACTGTAAGTTATCATGTCATTCGCTTCTTTGTTGTACTGAAATTCGAAGATCTGTCCTTTAATTGAACGGAGATCGGCCCATAATAGCTGATCGGCTTCCTGGTCGCGTATCGACCTCCGGCAAAGCTGATCATAGGTAGCTACTTCGCGGGCGATCGTTTTTTTAAAGAAGCGCAGCGAGCCCGAACTTTTCATTTGCTGAAAAGTAGCGTCATTGGGTACAAATGCAGCTTTCGCGCCGCCTGCTAGCCCATACCAGTACAGTTTTCCGCCTGTTATATTTTTGATTTCCGAAGTGCTCAACAATTGCATCAGCGTATCGGTCTGATTGGTAGCAAAAGTGTAATAGGTTAAATAGATATTTAAATTTGCCGTATCTGCTTTCAGGTCGGCCACCATGGTTTCGGCGTATTCTTTGGCCCGGTTATGTTCCGTTATACTTTCG
>Ga0164296_1002746_pt1 | contig 17156 bp, 17 predicted proteins | sample GEODES057metaG_FD_113533 | JGI IMG/M metagenome (GOLD analysis project Ga0164296, IMG submission 113533) | Dystrophic lake water microbial communities from Trout Bog Lake, Wisconsin, USA - GEODES057 metaG | ecosystem: Environmental > Aquatic > Freshwater > Lake | place: USA: Trout Bog Lake... | reverse complement strand
CCCTATGCTGCCCCGCCTGACATTCCCGCTGATCGCGCCAAAGCACTTCAAGATGCCTTTATCGCGACAACGCGTGATCCTGAATTTGTGACGGAAGTGCACAAACTCAATCTTGAACTCTCCCCCCTCAATGCCGAACAGGCCCTCGGGGTCGTGCGGCAACTCGTGCAATTTGACCAAGCGCAAAAAGATAAATTGCGCGACATCATGTATGGTCCAACAAAAAATTAATTGAGCAAAATATGAAACTCGGCATCTGGTGCCCCGCACCACAAACCATTCGTCTCGATCCCCACACCCAACCGCTTTTTGACGCACTCACCCATCATGGCGGAGGCCCCGATCAAAGCTTTGATTATGCCGTGTCTGTTCTCAGACGCGCCGAAGAGCTCGGCTTCGACATCACACTCATTGCGCAGCGCTGGTTTGGCCCTGATTTAGATTCGTGGATTTTTGCCGCGGCTCTTGCGCCTCTTGTGACGAAAATGAAGCTGATGGCAGCCGTTCATCCCGGCATTTTTGATCCACGCATTGCGGCAAAGATGGGCGCAACACTTGATCGCATTTCGGGGGGACGTTTTTGCGTAAATATCGTCAATGGCACACGCCCCGCTGAGCATAATATGTATGGGCGATGGGTTGATTCCGACCAAGGCCGCTATCAACAAATGCAGGAATTCATAGCGGTGATGAAGGGATTATGGACGCATGATCACTTCACGCATAAAGGTGATTTTTACCACATTGACAATGGCCTCATGCCTACGCGCCCCGTGGCTTCGCCTCACCCTCCTTTCTTTGCTGCGAGCAGAGCTGACGAAGGCATGAATGTGGTGGCGCGCGAATGTGAATGTTGGTTTGTTAATTATGATAAGGACCGCGCCAATTATGACGCGAGCCTTAAACGCATTGAACATGAAATGAGCCTGATGGAGAGCCGCGTCACAGACTATGGTCGCTCTATGAAATATGGCATCAATGCAATCGTCATCACTGCTGATACAGATGAAGAGGCGCAAGCCAAAGCTGATGAGCATGTGCGTATCGCAGGCGCGCAGCAGGTCGGCACATCAGGCGTTGGCGCGAATCTCATCGGCACACCCGCGCAGATTATCGAGCGCATGAAACGCTATGAGGATATGGGCATTGATTTATTCATGCTCCATTTCTGGCCGATGCAGAATGGTCTTGAAGAATTTGCGCAAAAAATATTGCCATCACTCACGCTGAGCTGAGGCAATAATCTCTGCGGGAATATGCGCATGAAATGTCTCAAGCGCCGTGCGCCCGAGATCAGTAAGCCCATAAACGCCGCGCTCTATACGCTCAAACCAGCCATAGACATTATGCAATAAAATTTTTGGGGCATCCTGCGCATGGATTTTGAGATCTCGCGGGCGCAAAGGCTGAGGCGCCAAAAGTGCTGCGCAGATGAGGGCTTGCTGACGATAGGCGGTCATAATGGGAGCGCGCGTGCTGCCGCCTTCCGTGGGATCGCCACGGCGACGGCGATGCTCTTCAACTAATAGAGATTTGCGCTGGCCATCATGACGTGGACGCCATTTGACCGGCTCAACCAAGACTTCAACATGCCCTGAGGCAAACACACTGAGCAGGCCAAAACCGCACAGACGACATAATTTTTTGACGCGCGGATCAGCCTCGCGTCCGCGACCCCGCTTTGATGCTTTGACAGCCAGCCACAGCTCATCACAGGCGGCAGAGCGATCAACACCTTGCAATAATAACTCGAGATTGAAACTCAGTTTGAGCTCACAAATGATTAGCGCAACAGGCTCACCATCCCTGAGGGCCACAATGTCGCAGCCGCCAATTTCGCCCTTTGCACTAAAGCCACGCTGCTCCAGAAACTTTTTGACGGGTTTATAAAGGCGCGTTTCCATCCCCACATCCCCGAAAATATGGTTGCAGCGCCCACACATCACAGTCATCACGCAAGTTCATGTGATGATGGGCGCGCACGGCTTTGCGCTTGTTATTGCAAATCAGCTTTGTTTATAGCCTGCACAAATCCATCAAGTTTAATTTGTGAATTGACACGCGAGCCCTGAATATCAGCAAAGCCAATTTCAATTTGCTTGCCCTTTTTAAGGCCGGCAATTTGCGCAGCGCTGAGATCGGCTGTGGCGATGCATTGCGTATTGAGGCAATGCGAATAAGCAACATTGAACTTATTCGCCCCATCAATGCTCATATCAATGCCAGTCCTTAAATTGACACCTTGTGGCACTGAAACAACGATGGCTTGGCCCTTATCTGTCTTCACAAACTCAATCGAGATCAGCTTAACACGATCCTTGACAGAAAAAGTTTCTTGCAACACCGAGCATATCATTTTGGTGCGGTCTTGGGTTGTGTTGCGGCAGATCACTTGCCAGCCTGTATCGCCCGTTTCGATGTTTTGGGTCTGCGGTGTATTGGCTGTGTTTTGCTGCGCAAGAACAGCCGAGGGAGCGCTCGCCCATAAAATTGCACATAGACCAAGACTAAAAAAGCATTGTGCGCCCGTGCTCAATGCTCCAGCTATGCGTGTCCTGAAAAGAAGTGTCATTCGTCGTCTCTTGTTAAACCAAATGAAAGAGCTGCACATAAAAGCCAGACAAATATGTGCATGGATGTGAGTAAGTTTAGCCTAGTTGAAGGCCAGATTTCAATCATTAAAGACTGTCATGCTGCTCTGGGCAGATGAACAGAGCTAATTATGTGTCATGGACATGATATAAGCCCAGAGATGATCAATATCCCCTGTTGATACCACACCAAGCCATGATGGCATTTGGCCCTTGCCTTCCAAGACCGATGTTTGAAATCTCTGCCGATCCTTTGGCTCCAACTCGCGCAGATCAAAAGCTGAGCCCGTATTGCGCAATTCCTCGCCATGACATTCCGCGCATTTATCCGCATAGATGAGCCGCCCCTCCTCCACACCATCCATTGCCAAGCACGGACCAAGCAGGCTTATCTGCGCAATGAGGATAAAAGCGAAGTAGTGTTTGAATAAGGGGCATAAGGACATCAGGACAATTAACCTTGTATTTCTCTATTTTCTTAGTAACCTACATATAACAAATAAAACGTCAATTGGGAGAGATACTATGGCTCACGCACGCCTTGCTTTATCTTGTGTGCTTTTGTGCACATTGCCGCAGCTCAGTTTAGCTGCACCCCTAGACCATCTCACCCCAGTTACGGAATCGCAGCTCATCAATCCTGATCCGCAGGAATGGTTGATGATTAACCGCACCTATGATGAACAGCGTTTTAGCCCGCTTCGCGCCATTAACAAACATAATGTCAAAAATCTCTCATTGGCTTTTGTACGCGGCCTGCCCGCTGGTACAAATGAATCAACACCCCTTGTGCATAATGGTGTGATTTATCTGATTGCACCAGGCGCGAGTGTGCAAGCCATCGATGGGCAAAACGGCGATCTCCTGTGGGAATATAATCGAAATTATCCGAAAGATATGTCGGAATTTATTGGCGGGCCATTGCTCTCGCGTTCAAAAAATCTCGCTATATTTCAAGATATGATTTACTTCGCAGCGCCCGATGGTTTTGTTGTCGCCATTGATGCCAAAAGCGGCAAATTGCGCTGGGAAACAAAAGTGCATGATTACCGCGATAAAACCGAACATACGGGCGGGCCTTTGATTGCAGATGGTAAAGTGATCACCAACCGCACCTGTGAAAAGCGTGTGGGCTGTTTTATTTCTGCGCTTGATGCGCTAACGGGCAAAGAGGCATGGAAATTTTATAACACTGTTGCCGAAGGCGAAGACAATGATGCCTCATGGGGTGGCAATGTCTCAACAGAAAATCGTGTTGCGAGTTCGTGGGGATTACCGGGCTCTTATGATCCCACAACAAAGCAATTATTTTGGGCCATCTCAAACCCCAAACCCTACACACGCCTCAAGAGACATGGAACAGCGGATGGAACATCCTATTCAACACCCTCTGATCTCTACAGCAATTCCACTGTCTCACTTGATGTAACGAACGGGCATTTAAAATGGTATTATCAGCATTTGCCAGGTGATGACTGGGACACCGACCATATTCACGAACGCACGCTTGTGACAACACAGCTCAAACCAAATCCCAAATACATCAAATGGATTAACCCCGCTATTCAATCTGGTGAAAAACGCGATGTTGTGATTGCGGTCTCGGAAGGCGGCGGCATATGGGCGCTTGATAAGAAAATGGGAACATTTTTATGGGCTACGCCATGGCCAGCTGATGTGCCGAATTTTCAAATTGAAAAAATCGATCCACAAACCGGCAAGGCTTATATCAATCACGATGCGGTCTTCAAAAAAGACGGCGATCAAACCCTCACCTGTTTTTTCAATGTGCGGAGCTATTGGTCAACCGCCTATAATCCCATCAATAATTCACTTTACATTCCCTATAATGATGCGTGCATGGAAGGCACGGCCCTCACAGAAAATAAAATTGGCTTTAGCAAACGCAATGGCATTCAGCGACCGGGCATAGATCCAAATAGCTTTGCGGGCATTACAAAAGTCAATCTAGCAACAGGTGAAATGAAACGCCTCCTCTCACAAGGCGCACCAGGCAATGGCTCGGCGCTCGTCACAGCAGGAGGTCTGTTGTTTTGGGGTGATCTGAACAGACGCTTTCAAGCGCTTGATGCGGACACGGGCAAACCCCTGTGGCAAGCTATTTTGGGTGGCTCGATAGAAACAAGCACGATTTCCTATGGCATCAATGGTGAGCAATATATTGCGGTGATGACCGGCAATGGGCAATCAGGCTCAGGCGGGCCCTTGCGTATGGCGCCCCAATATAAACCGCCGACAGGACAAAATGCGATTTATGTTTTCAAACTACCACATGCGCAATAAAGCCGGAGAGCAATGATGATGTTTCATATGCGTGTGCGCCCATTCCTGTTCATCCTCACAGCCTGCCTATGCACCACATGGCAGAGCGCACGCGCTGATGAGGCCGAGGATTTTTTTAAAAAAATTGGCCGCATCAATATGATTGTCGGCTCGGGGGCTGGAGGCGGCTATGATCAAATTGCGCGTGTTGTCGCACGTCACATGAGCCGCTTTTTGCCGGGCAATCCCACCATCTCCATTGAAAATATGCCGACAGCTGCGGGCATTCAGGCCACAAATTATCTCTTTAATACCGCACCAAAAGATGGCTCGGTGATTTTAGCAGATCAAAACTCAGCATTGGCGCTGCCCATTTATGGCTCACCCAATGCACATTATGATCCCCGTGAATTTGAATGGATCGGCAGTCTTGGAAAACAGACAGCGCTGTGCATTACATCAAAAACAAGTGGCATTGCTAGTCTTGATGATGCACGCCATCGTGAAGTCACAGTCAGTGCCACAGGTGTCAATGCTGGCCCTGGGGTTTATCCGCTCATCGTCAATCAATTCTTGGGAACAAAACTGAAAGTCATTGCGGGCTATTCAACAGGCACTATGCCGCTTGCGGTTGATCGGGGTGAAGTTGATGGGCTCTGCGGTTATGCGTGGGAGAGTTATCAAGCCAATGGCAGCTCATGGTTTCATGATCAAAAGGTCAATATATTGGTTCAATTAGGGCTGAAGAAACTCAGCGCCTTGGCAGATGTGCCTTTGGCTCGCGATCTCCTGACATCAGATGAAGATCGTGCGGTCCTTGATCTCATCGTTCTACCTCAGGAATTTGGGCGCCCCTTCGTCGCACCTCCCAAAACACCAGCCGCGCGAATGGCGCTCTATCGCAAAGCCTTTGCTGAGATCTTGCAGAATAAAGAATTTCTCGCAGAGGCAGAGCAACAGCGCATTATCATTAATGCCATGAGCAATGCTGAGATTCAAAACTTGCTAACACAAGCCTATGCCGCACCTGCAAAAATACGCGAACGTGCAGCTGTCTTTGCAACACAATTTAACTAGAGATCATCAAGGCGGGGTCTGCAATGCGTGTTTAACACGTTCAACAATGGCTGGTGGGGTTGCATTCACTTTTGTCACGAGCTCTGCAACCTCCTCTCCGCTCATCGCTGATATTTCTAATTGTTCTTTTTCAGCCTCAGCTAAAAATTCTTTATCCCGCATTGTCGCATCAAAAGCGCGGCGCATCAGCCCAACAAGAGCAGGGCTAACTTTGGGGGGCATAAAAAAGGGGCGTCCATATTCAAGCCGCGACACCAATAAGGTCAGGGCTTGGCGGTCCTCATCATTATGTACAAGACTAAAAATTGTTGGCACATCAGCCAAATCTGGATGAGCTTTAAGCCCATATTGCATGATGATGCGCACTTTTTTATCATTTATCCAATTTGAATTTAACGCGCGCAAACTCAAATATGCATTGGCACCAACGCCCTGCACCTCACCGCGCTCCATCGCCAAGTGAATATTGGTGGTGCCCTCATAGCCACTGACAACCCTATATTTGAGGCCCAAAATAGAGCGCGCAACAAGCGGAAAATCAACTTGCGTTGTCCCAGGTGTTGTTGCCCCCACAACCAGCTCATGCTGGAATAAATCATCAATCGTCGTGACACCTGAATTAGACCAGACATAAGAAATTTGCGTGTCGCGATTGCTGCTGCCAATCCATTCAAATTGCGTGGGATCAAAATGAGCCAATTCAGGCGAAAATAATGGGATGGTTGGCATGCCATTGATGGAGGCGCCCATATAAGTGCCATCACGCGGCGCGCTATTGTAAAGTGTTGTGGCAACCGCAGCACTGCCTGCGCCAGGTTGATTTTGCACGACAATGCTTGGCTGCCCATTGAGATAATGCGGAAGAAAACGCGCCACCAAACGTGCGTTTAAATCATAACCCGAACCCGCCGCAGAGCCGACGAGTAATTTAATGGTCTTACCCTTATAATAATCAGCATTTTGCGCAGAGCATGAATAAGAGCTCGCGCATAACGCAAGTAAGAAACCTATAATCCGCATCACCATCTCCTAAGATGAATAACTGCTTTCATCGATGTAACGGCCCATATCATTTTGCGTGCCGGCGTCGCGCATTTCCTTCAACCAGATCTCGTGAATATCGCGGCGCTGGTCATTGTAATCGATTTGCATGCCGCCTTCGCGCACATTAACTTCACTGCCCAACACGGCTTCACGACGCATGCGAATGAAGGGGTAGCGCCGACTGCCAATGCCAATGGCAATATAGCGCGCGGGATGATCTGCCGTGTTAAAATGCTGATGGAACATGAGATGAGGCGGCGCATACATCACACCATGACGCCAAGGCACGCGCTTGTACTCCTGCTCGTTCTTATACCAAAATAAGGAATAGCCCGAACCATTCACCGCAAAGACATGCATGCCATCACCATGCCGATGGCCTTTCTTATAACGCCCTTTGGGAATCTCAGACATATGCGCATGCATTGTTCCATCGGCCAAAACAAAAGCGATATTGGATGAGCCTGCACCGCGCGCTTCCCATTCTTTCAATTCAAATTGCGTGAGATCATGAACAAAATTAGTCTCCCACAAATGACTGCCTGGGCGGATACTAGTAAAATCACCTTGCCCATCAAAATAAGTCTCTCGTCCAAAACGCTCAGGAAATACAAATGAATTATTGAAGACAAAATCGTGATTATGAAAAAGATTCATAACAGAGGGCAAATTATGCGTTGATGCCAATAATGCCCGCGATTGACCTGATGTATTGAAATGCTGATAGCGCGCATTCAGAGGCAAGGCAAAAAGACTTTTGGGGCCCCATTCAAAATGATGTTTGCGCCCATCGGGTAAATCAACGACAGTGCTGCCCTGCCCCTCCATCACATAAACAACTTCTTCAAATAAATGCTGCTGCGGAGAGGTTTTTCCACCGGGCTTTAATTCCAACGCAAAACTTGCGCAGAAATCACCGCGCCCCACCGCATGCACAAAAGCACCATGCGCATCAAAGCGATCCCAGCGCTGTGTTTCAATAGTCAGAAAATCAATGCCAAAATCTTCATAGATGGGAATCTGTTCGCCTTGCGCCCATTGCACATAAGGGTCAAGCAAAAATCGTTTATCAACATCAGTTGGCAGAGTTAAATTGCTCACATCTTATCTCCTAAGGCAAACGTAAAACAGGCGCTTCACACGCATGATGCGCCGCTGCGCGGGGATCTAAATCCCTGCGCCAGAGCGAGCCATTCAAGCGGCAACCATTCATGTCATCTGATAAGGGTGAAGCCAAAAACACCACCGCTTCATCCATCACACCCACATCTAATAAGGCTTTGGGTTGCGCCTTAACATAGGCATCATCATAGCCCGTATTGACAGAGCCGCCGGGCAAAAGCGAATTGCATGTCACGCCCGAGCCCTCGAGATCTTGCGCCCATATTAAGGTCGCTGCCTCCAAAGCTGCCTTGGTCACGCCATAGGGTGAATTATGTTTGCGCTGCATCGTTCCAAGACTTGTGGTGATGTTGATAATACGCCCCCAACCGCGCGCGCGCATGTGCGTGACAAGATGATATGTCATTAAAAAACTGCCGTTAATATTAACGTGCACTGTCTCTTGCCAAATTGCGGGATCAGTCTCCCATAAAGGCAAACTATTTCCATCTCGCGGTAAATCAGGCCCACGATGCAGACGCCGCGCATTGTTCACAAGCACATCAATCTGCCCAAAGGACGCAACACCATCTGCTAAAATACGCCGGCAATCTGCGCTTTGCGTGATATCAGCTTCAATGGCAAGGCCAGCGTGGCGGTGCAACGTCTCATTAAGCTCATGCGCTAATGCCGTCACATCTGCACCATGACGATCAATAAGCATGACATTACCGCCCGCATGGGCAAGCGCACATGCCATGGAGCGACCCAAGCCACGCCCCGCGCCCGTCACGGCAATAGTTATGCCTGTGAGATCTATCACAACTCCCCCACTCTATCTTTTGTTTATAGTTATGATTATTGGCTATTCCCTGCCATGACACAAGTCTTATACTATAAGTCATCCAATACAAAATCACGGGATATTAGGGAGAGAACATGCGCGCAGGCCTCATCATTCCATCATCAAACCGCATGGTGGAAGAAGAAATGATTCACTTCTATCCCCGCTCCGTCACACCCCATATCACGCGCTTGCGCATGACAGGACCACACCGCAAACCCCTCGACACACTTCAGCCCATGATCGCAGAGGCCAGCGCAAGCCTATGTGATGCTAAATGCGATGTGATAAGTTTTCATTGCACGGTCACGTCCATGTCAGGTGGCCCGCAAGGGGAAATAGATATTTTGGACAGCCTCAAACGTGGCGGAGCGCAAAAGATTGCAACGACATCAACAGCCATTAAAGCTGCTCTTGATCATCTCAAAGCTAAAAGAATTGCGCTCATCACTCCCTATGACCAACATAAAACACATGAAGAAGTTGAGTTTTTGACGGCCTGCGGCTTTGATGTCATCAGTTATAAAGGCTGGGATCTCAGACATAGTGATGAGTATTGCGCCACTCCTGCCGATGTCTGGCATGAGCGTGTGCTTGCTGCACGACATGCCGATGCCGATGTCTATTTATTATCATGCGCCAACATTCGCGCTTTGGGGATTATTGCATCACTTGAAGCGCAATTGCGCACAACTGTGATCACCTCCAACCAAGTTGTGATTTGGGATGCGCTGCGTCAATTAAGCATAAGCCATGACAATCCCACCGCAGGATCATTATTTACAGGCCATATCAGCTAAGATCAGCGGCGCGTGCGATTTTAAGTTCGCGCTTAAAACGACTATCATCACCCGTTAAATCACGCGTCATATCCGCCGCAGCTTTCAGCACATGGCGCGTGAGGGTTTTGATATGCGCAGCATTCATACGGCTTTGAGGACCGCTCAGCGCCAAAGCGCCCGCCAAGCCCTGATGATCAAAGATCGGCGCACATATACTTGCCACCCCATCAGTAATTTCAGCGGTTGAATAATCAACACCGGCTTTGCGGACAGCTGCATAACGGGGATCAAAGGGCGAGGAAAAAGCCAAAATAATGCGCCCTGCCGCTCCCTTGCTCAGCGGCACAATGCTGCCGGGGCGCAAATGAACGCGCAACGCTTTATGCGACTCGATACGATATAAGCAAACGCGGACATCACCTTGGCGCACCATAAATGAGGCGCTCTCTCCTGTGCGCGCGCTGAGCGCTCGCAGCGCTGGCACAATCACATCAATCGGCTCAATCATGGATTGGTAAATCATCGCCAATTCCAGATTTTTAACACCAAGAGAATATAGCCCCTGCGCATCCCTATATAAGAATTGATAGGCCTCCAGCGTGCTCGCCAAGCGCAGCAATGTCGCCTTGCTCAGGCGCGTGCGCCCTGCCAGCTCAGCAAGAGATAAAGGCCGATCCTCCGCCCGAAAAGCAGCCAATATCGTCAGCGCACGCTCAACCGCTGCGACAGGATTATGCGTTGAAGAGGAGGTGGCGGACCTTGACAGATGAGCAGGCATATTCCTAAATATCCAAAATGAAACGTCGTTTCATTTTAACATAAAGACACGAGCTCACAAGTTCATAAAGACAGCAATGAGCAAAGCCGCCCCAAATTCAGGGCTCGACCGCAGGGAGATTTTCATGTCAGAGCGCATCGCATCCATGGCTAACCGCACCAAAATGTACAATGACAATGCGCTTAAGATTGGTTTTTTTGGTGCCAATTGTTCATCAGGCCGCGCTGTCACCACTGTGCCTGAGCGCTGGTCCGGCAATTGGCGTGATGGGCTCAGACTTGCGCAAATGGCAGATGACGCCGGCATTGATTTCATGCTCCCCATTGGCCGCTGGAAAGGCTATGGCGGGGATACAGACTATCAAGGCGCGACATATGAAACGCTGACATGGGCAAGCGCGCTGCTTGCCAGCACCAAGCGCATCACTGTCTTTGGCACAGTGCATGCGCCCTTATTTAATCCAGTCATTGCCGCCAAGGAATTTGTAACAGCCGATCACATTGGCGAAGGCCGTTTTGGTCTCAATGTCGTATGTGGTTGGAATGAAGATGAATTTGAGATGTTTGGCGTCCAACAGCGCGATCATGAAAACCGCTATGAATATGCGCGCGAATGGATTGAGGTTGTAAAAAAATGTTTTGAGCCTGAAGATGACTTTAACTACAAGGGCTCATTTCTTGATCTGAAAGCCGTACGCTCCAAGCCAAAACCATGGGGCGGCACACGCCCTATGATTATGAATGCCGGATCCTCCCCCAAAGGGCGCGCTTTTGCGTTGCGTAATTGTGATGCATTTTTCACCACGGCCTCGCGCGTTTCAATTGAGGAAACAGCTGAAAAAGTGCGCGGCATTAAAGACGAAGCACGCAGCTATGGCCGTGAAATTGACGTCTTTACAGTTGGTGTTGTGACGTGCCGCCCAACGATGAAAGAGGCCGAAGATTATTACCGCTATTCCGTCATCGACAATGCCGATTGGAGCGCTGTGCGCGATATTTTGGCAATGAAAAAAATATCGCCTGAAACAGTTGGTCAAGAGGAATATGAACTCAAACGTAAACAATATGCCAATGGCATGGGTGGTCTGCCGATTGTTGGTGACCCCGATCATGTTGCCAAAATGTTTGCTGATCTGAGTAAAGCGGGCTTGCGCGGCATCGGCATCTCCATGGTCAATTATATCGATGAATTCCCACTCTTCCGCGATGAAGTTTTACCACGCCTCAAAAAAATGGGCGTGCGCTGCTAGATGCTAAAGTGGATGGCCTGCAAGCGCAGCTTTGGTGTGGTCAATCACTGCCGATGGGGTTGCTAAAATCTGCGCCACAGATTTTTGCACCTCATCACCTCCCATGGGATCAATATCAATGTGCTGACGTTGCGCTTCTGCTAAAAATGCATCATCACGCATAAGATCATCAAAAGCATGTCGGAGAAGAGCAAGTCTTTGCGTGGGCATAAGCGGCGGCCCAGCCAAAGGACGGCTGAGCGCTGTGGCGAGTGATAAAAATTGAGCGACGGGTTCGCGCAATGAATCGCCGCGCACCACATCTAAAAACAAGGGCACATCCATTAAATCAGGATCTTTCTTAAGCCCGATTTGAATAAGCGGAATCAGCTGATGCAAGCGCACTGCTTCTGGCCATGTGGCCTTATAGCTCGGCCATGTATTTGTACCACGCCCCTCAATTTCGCCACGCTCCATTGCCAAATTAAGCGTCCCGCCTCCTTCATAGCCATAGACGAGTTTAAAATGTGTGCCCAAAATAGAATTATAAACTGTGGGTATTTGCGCATCGGGCGAACTCACACCTGTGGAGCCCAAAACAACCTCATGCGCCCTTGCATCAGCTAAAGTATGTGTGGGTGATGTGTACCACACCGCCGTTACATTTGCGGATTGACTGACATTACCAATCCAACTCAGCGCCCCCAGAGATTCCTGCAAGCCTGATTGACCAGTTGGCTCATAAATCATCAGCCCCTGCCCAATCAAAGAGAGATAAGTGCCATCACGCGGCGCAATGCGAGCCAGATAATTAAATGCGGTCAATCCTCCCGCACCCGGCATATTCACAACAATGATTTGTGGTTGCCCAGCAATATGCTTATTCATAAAGCGCGCGATCAAACGGATGAGGCTGTCATAACCACCGCCAACACCCGTATGTGTGGAGAGAGTTAAGGTCTTGCCTGCATAAAAATCATCAGCATGCGCATCATGGGCAGCGCATAACACAGCTAAGATGAGGAAGAGATGACGTGATCTGATCATGGCGTATGATGAGAGTGATAGGGTCCTAATTCACTTATGACCGATTTTAAAAAGGATGTGTCAACCGCCTGTTCAACCTCAATTTGACCTTCAATCAGACCCGCCTGTTTGAAGATTCGCAGATCTTCTTTCATCGAAGGCACATCAATTGCTCCATCAGGATTAATCGCACTTAGCACGAAAGAGCGATGCACCGCGGGATCTTTCACTAGACTATAACGCGTGAGAATTGAAACGACCTCATCACCCTGTGGGCCACTAAATTGTCCATCAACAAGACTGTCATTGTGATCGCGCACACCGCGAATATAGGCTTTTAGAAAACGCCGCGCGAGATCGGGGTTTTTGGCTATAAACGCACCGGAAAATAAAACACCGGAAATCTGATGATTTGGGTAGATCTCATCATCGCTCACAGCTTTATAGGCGCCTGATTTTATCGCCTGCGTGGCCTGCGGTTCAGCTGGAAAAGCGGCATCAACAGCCCCATTGGCAAGCGCAATCACCATTTGTGAAAAAGACATATAGACTTCATCCACATCTTTTTGCGTCAGACCACCCGCATCTAATATTTTCACAAGAGTGCCCATTGCCGCCGATCCCGGCGCAGAAGTCGCGATTTTCATTCCCTTAAGATCACGCAAGGTTTTATAGCGGCCGGACTCCACGAGATCCCTACGGATGAGTAATTTTTGGCTTGGGCGCCCCAGAGGGGTTGAATTTTTATCCGCGACAATACGGATATCAATGCCCCGCGCCACAGCATTATAAAGACCGGCTGATAGCCCACCCGCACCAACGTCAAGATTATGCGCACCAAATTGCGCGATCATACGTGCCGCGGAATCAAAGGTTATGAAATCAACACTTATGCCTTCATCACGAAAATAATTTTTGGAATCGGCAATAAAAAATCCGACATCCGTCGCGGAATTTGTCATGCCAACACTCACATGGGTGAGCTCGGCAGCACGTGCATCGATCATGCTGGTCAGCATGGATAACAGCACAGCAACATATACACTCAAGCGCATCTATCCCTCCCCATGTTCCATGAGCTGCGCTTTGACACATGTCATCATGAAAAACTTATATCTCTATAATGACGCGTAGCGCTCAGGCGTCAATTGCTTTTATGAGATCAGCCAAAGCAGATAAGCGGGCATGAAGGCACCAAATCCCCTAACTCACACAGAAAATGGAGCGTCATTTATGCCGCTGATCAGAGGTTTTGGCCCAACCATTGCCATGCTGCCACATCTGGCCACAGTTTAATCACGCGCTGATCAGCAGACTGACGACTTTTTAAAGACAAAAATAATCGGCTCCTCCGCAGGCGCAAATTATAGTCTCCATGATCGCATTGGCGAATGCAGCAATTTCAAGCTGCGAAGATGTGGTCTGCAAAAGATATCCCTCCTCATCAATTGTGCCGCAGCCCACAATCGAGTTTTGCGCACTCTGTGCCCCGCCATGCTCGCACCATTGCGGATCAAAACAGCAATGGCCCGTCACACCAACTGACCTGTTTGTCAGGACACCCACTTGCATCAATAGCCCTGTCGTGAAAAACTCACATCATAATAAAGACAGAGGGAGAGGCGGCCATGCGCTTTAAGATATTAATATGTGCACTTTATTGCTTTGCGCTTGGCAATATAAGTGCCTATGCCCAAACACCACAAAAACTTGAGGTGCACCGCACTTATATGGAATTTGGGCCCGCAAAAGCTCTGTTCTATCAGCCGCAAATAACACCTGAGCCTGATGTGGCATTTTTGACTATTCATCGCACCGCTAACTTTCTTGAGCATGCAAGTTGTGTTGAATTATCGCAACGCGGCTATGCCGCCTTATGCATGAACACGCGCTTTGAAGGCAGCGAATATGATGTGGATTGGGATCGTATGGCGCTTGATGTCAAAGCGGGAATTGAATTCTTACGCAAACAAGCTCACATCAAAAAAATTATTTTATTTGCGCATAGTGGTGGGGGACCCACGCTAAGTTTTTATCAAGCTGTTGCTGAAAAAGGCATAAGCTATTGTCAAAATCCTGATCGGATCTGGCCATGCCGTGATGATCTCGCCAATCTACCCAAAGCAGATGCAATTGTCTTCGCAGATGCTCATCCCGGCCCAGGTGTTAATGCATTACGCAACATCAGCGGTGCAGTGGTGAATGAACAGGCTGGTCAATTTGATGAAAGTCTTGATCCCTTTAACCCCAAGAATGGATATAATCCGCAGGGCATTTCAACTTATAGCGCTGAGTTTCAAAAGCGCTATTATGCCGCTCAATCAAACCGCATGAACCATCTGATTGAGAGTGCGCAAAAACGCATGGCCGCTATTCGCGCGGGCAAAAGTGTTTATCCTGATAATGACGTGCTGATTATTCCCCACGGCGGCAATCCCGGCGCAGGGCCAGGCGGCACATCACAATTACAGAGCTTTGACACACATGTCGCGTCACGCTCAACAGCGGCACCGCATAAACTTTTGCGCGATGACGGCAGTATTGTCACGCAAATCATTGCCTCAGTTGGCCCGCCTGATCTCACCTCCGCCAAACGCACACGCGCTTTTGATACGGGAACAAAAGTCCTGACTTTGCGTTCTTTTCTAAGCACAAATGCAATCAAATCCAAAAATTCTTATGATGATATTGACTATTGCTCAGCCAATTCATCAACCATTTGCGCATTACAAAATATCAGTGTGCCCTTATTGGTTACAGGCATGGGCGCGCATTATTTTATTCGCGACTCCGAGAATGAATATAATGCCGCAGCGTCAAGCGATAAGGATATTATCTATATTGAAGGCGCAACACATTTCTTTGGACCATGCCAAGGCTGTGCTGAACCGCCCGAACATTATGCCCATAGCCGTACAAATCTCTTTGATTACGTGGCAAAATGGACATCACAACATATTCAATCGCACTAAACTTATCTGGATAAAAAGCAATGACATATGTCACACGCACATTATTGAGCGCGTCACTTCTTCTGAGCTCATGCGCGACACTGTGTGCGCAAGACATAAATGACGAAAAATTTTACCGCGATCATCCCATCACCATAACTGTAGGCAATACAGCAGGTGGTGGGTATGATCTCGTTGCTCGTCTCGTCTCAAAATATATGGGCCGATATATTCCGGGCACACCGGCGATGATTGTGCAAAATATGCCGGGGGCCGCAACGCTGAAAGAGGCGAATTATATTTACTCCGTAGCGCCCAAAGATGGATCAGTCATTGGCACTATTGCCCGCGGAGCGGTGGTGCAACCCCTTTTCACCACTGAATTATTCGATGGCGCACGCTATCAATGGCTCGGCTCAGTTTCCAAAACTGTCAGCACCTGCATTGCCTATAAGACATCACATATTAAAAGCTGGAGTGATGTCATGTCGCATGAATTTATTGCGGCAGGGCAAGGCGTGAGCGCTGATTCAGATGTATTTGCACTCGCATTGAAAAATATATTTGGTGCGAAAATCAAACTCGTGACGGGCTTTCCCGGCACGAATGATATGTCACTGGCCATGGAGCGTGGAGAAGTTGATGGCTTTTGCGGACTGTCTTATTCTACGCTCAAAGTGCGTCATGGCGATTGGCTGAAAAATAAAGATGTCACCATTTTATTACAAGCAGGTCTTGAACGTGAGGATGAGCTCAAAGACATCCCGTTCATTGAAGATCTTGCGAAGGATAAAGAGACATTGCAAACCATTCGCGTGATCACATCACCGCAAAAAATAGCTTTGCCTTTTGCAGCTCCGCCTGAAACACCCGCCACGCGTGTTACCATTTTACGCAAGGCATTTGATGCGACTATGATCGATAAAGAGTTTCGCGCAGAGGCTGATCGTCTCGGCATTGATGTTGATCCCATCAATGGCGCTGAGGTCGAGCATATCGTTCGTCAGCTCTATGCCACGCCCAAAAATATTATTGCCCGTGCTGCGCGCGCTATGGAAGATGGCGAGAAAAAATAATGCTTATCATCGGATGTATTGCGACACATGCCCGTCTTAGGGATGAGCGTGCTGAGCAATACCAAGGACATGCCGAACATTATTTTTGATTGGTTCTGAAGTCTGCTCCATAGCTTCTACAATTTCATGCATTTTTTGTGCATTAAACCAGCGTGTATCAATATGCATTGCATGTGCATCAGCAATATAATCGGGATCAACCATCGTCTCATCAAAGGCATGCTGGAGGATATGAACAATCTGTGCTGGCACATGCGGGGGCGCAAGTACGGGACGGCCAAGAGCCAATTGCGCAAATAACAGACGCAGGGCCTGCTGATCTTTTTCCGTCTGCGCTAATTCAAGCGCATTGGGAACATCAGACAATTCAGGATG
>Ga0164296_1002745_pt1 | contig 17157 bp, 15 predicted proteins | sample GEODES057metaG_FD_113533 | JGI IMG/M metagenome (GOLD analysis project Ga0164296, IMG submission 113533) | Dystrophic lake water microbial communities from Trout Bog Lake, Wisconsin, USA - GEODES057 metaG | ecosystem: Environmental > Aquatic > Freshwater > Lake | place: USA: Trout Bog Lake... | reverse complement strand
ATCTTCCATCCGATTCAAAACTTTCCGACACCTTAACGGTGTACACATTGCCTACTTTTAATGCTTCCACTTTCTCCTTTTTTGCCCATTTTACTGACAAGCTATTTCAGGAGATGACACACGCCGGGAATGGTTAATTACACAAAAATGCGAAAAAGAGAGTGAAAATTGAGTGACCTGACTTTAGAAGCCCTAAGGTGGCTATGTAAGCATTGGTGGAAATGAGAGTATGGCTTGATTTGGATGCGGTTGTCTTTTGCTTGGGGAATTGTGGTTATTATTTTTGTTGTAATCTCAAATAATAATGCACCTTTACGCTTTAGGAAAAGGTTTTCTTTTGAAAACTAGCTGATAAGAACCCTCCTTTCTGTACAATTTATTTGAGCGAGTTCCAGTTACAAACTGGTTTGACTGGTAGACACAAGACATCCTTTGGATTGCGCCAGAATTACTAGTTGGTGTCTTTACCATATTCTTTAAATAATATAGATTGGATGGCTTTAGTATGTTACTTTTACAAGTCAAAAAGATGTTGGTAATGAATAGCGATCGGTAAGGTCAATCAAGGCGAAGAAAAATAAAATTAAATGGCAAAGAAAAGACAACTGACAGAAGCAGAAAAAAAGCAAGTAGTAGAAATGCAAAAAGGAACTGATGGCTCTTTGCGCTGCTACATTTGTGGTGAGGTTTTAGATATAGAGGCAGATGATGTAGAATATGACCATATAATTGCGTATGCAGATGATGGTCCAACTGACATTAATAATGTACGGGTTTTTCGAAAAAAGTTCAATAAAGAAAAAGGAAAAATGACATTGATTGAATATAAAGAAATATATTTAATCAAAAGACTTTATGAAGAAAAACAAAATAAGGTTAAGCTACAGGACATTTTTGCATTCAAGGGTATTTATAATTCATCAATCAACGCCACAAAGAATGAAAGCTTAATAACAATCACAGATGGAGTAAATAGTAAAAATTTCAATTTATTATATGACCCTAAATTAAATGTTGAGTATTTTTATGGACAACTTCCTACAAATTGGATTCAAAATGATGACCAACAAGGATTGCAACCAAGGGTTATAGATTTAAAACGTTTAATACAAATTAAAAAGCATCTAGAGGAATATCCTCAATTGGCACCATCAATTGCAAGACTTTTAAATAATCAAATTAAATTATTTGATGGTCAACATAAATTAGCAGCACAAGTATTAAATAGCTCTCCTGTAGTTGATGTAAAAGTTTATTTAACACCAGCTGATGAATCGCAATCTAAATCTGTTTACGAAAAGCTTCTTAAAACTAATCTTGAGGCTCATTCAAAGCTCGCACAAGTTTCATTTTATACAAATACCTTGTTTCAAAAATGGAATGAGATGTACACTATTAAGTGGGAAGAATATGTGGAGCAAAATCCTGGCGAAAGACATAGTGAAAAAGGTTTTTTTGATTATTTAGTAAGAATAGAAGCCAAGCCAGATGTAAAAAAAATGTTTGATGCAACAATTATTAAAAATGTTCACGATGAATCTTCTTTAAAGCAATACACAGCAGAATCAAACAAAGATCAAAATTTACCATTGTCTCAAGATCTATTACAAAAAACCATCTTTAAGCATACACTATATTTAACACCTTCAATTGCAGAAGTAGATTCTGAAATTGATTTTAGAGATTCAGAGAAAGAAAATTTTCAGATAGTTTCTGATCTTTTAGTCACAGAAGGTTTTCTGAAAGATTGGATTCCTAACAAGAAAGATACCAATTCAATTAATTTAAAGGCACGGCGTATATGGACAAAAGCTTCAATTCTAACTTGGGCACCATACATGAACACAATGATTAACGCAATATTTAAACTTTTTGATCCTGCTCAACAAGAGAAAAATCTTTACAGACAAAAAATGACAGAAGCTCAAAGAGAAGAGTTTAGAATGTTTTTAAATAGATTGTTCAATCATCCATTTTGGCTTCAAAATGACCCTACAATTGATAAAGCGCTTGCCGCTGCTTCAAGTTTAAAAGACATTTTCGAACGACAAGGCTTGACAACAACCTACATTATAAACGGACAATAAGTTAGTTACTTAATATTCCCGCTCTACCCCCCTCTTTGAGGGATCTAGCCTCAAAGGTTTATTTTGTTGCTAAAAGCAACAGCGTACACCTACGAAACTGCAAGTTTGGTAGAGCGAGAATTAATCAGATAAAATTTTTATTATCGTTACATTTGTTTGAAGTAGGAGATTTTTACTATCGTTAAAAAAAATATTATGTACGCTACCTATCATTTATCATCGGCAGAGGAAGTAAATACTGATATATTGAATGCCATAAAGGCAACTTTCAAGTCGAAAGCAATCACTATAATCGTGGAGGATGACGAGGACAATGATTTGTTGGAGGCTGAAATGAAAAAAGAACTGGACAATCGGTTGGCAGAACCAACAGCCGAATACATCACTGCATCGGCTTCGATAGACCAACTTAATAACAAGTATGGTTTATAAAGTGCTTGTTTCTGTCAGGACACAATTGGAAATAGAAAACGCCATTGATTATTATGCTGAAAATAGTGAGGATGCGCCCGCTAGCTTTATTGCCTCACTAAAGGAAGCATACCAACAACTATCTATCAACCCATTTCAACGGTTAAGATATAAATCTGTTAGGGCTATCCAACTAAATAAATTTCCTTTTTCGCTTTACTATACGTTAAATAAAACGACAAAAACGGTAAAGGTTTTATCTTGTTTCCACAACAAGCGAAACCCTGATAAAAGACCATAAGCCATCCTTCACAAGCTAATAGTCAAACATAAGAAAAAAACTGCACAAGGTACCCCGCTCCCCGCTTTTCGAGGCTACAAGTCTCTAAGAGCGCAGTTAAAAAGATAAAAGAGCCTGATGTATAATGCCTTTAAGTGCGATCCAAATGGTCCATTAATGTCGGGAGCTATTTTATGGTTAAACAGCTTACATCTACCAACCTTTATTCCCAAAAACAACTACCCTATTTCAGATTATTTTCCCATCTCCTTTCCCAAAGACCAAAATAATCCTTAAATCTTAGAACATTCATCCTTCCTTTTTACCGTTTATCAATTTACATAAAAATATCTTTTTGCTATATATCGGCATAAATATTTGTTTTTCAATACTAATCTACATTAATCATATCTACCCTTAACCTATTACCATTAAAAACTTAGTACTTTGTTTTGCATAGTACTAAAAAATCCCTCATCTTTGCATTGTCAAAGTAATTACAGACGTGTGATTTGACGAAGGGATTATTAGTTAGAAAGAAAAGATTTATCACAAGGATTTAAAATTTAAAAGAAAATGGATATTCAAAACACACAGAGTCAGATGCGGAAGGGGGTACTGGAATTCTGCATTTTATCTGTCATTAGTCAAGGGGAAGTTTACCCCAGCGACATTGTAGATAAAATGAAGGCCGCCAATCTGAACATTCTGGAAGGGACATTGTACCCCTTGCTTACACGACTGAAAAACGCCGGCTACCTTAGCTACCGATGGGTGGAAAGTAATAGTGGCCCGCCCCGCAAGTACTTTGTAATGACGGATGAAGGACACACTTTTTATGAAGCATTGGAAAGTACCTGGAGAGAGCTGGCAGACGCGGTGCACGCCCTCACACAACCTTCCGAAACAACGTTATCCGAAGAAAACGAAACCACACTTTAACCACTAATAAAATTTTAAAAATGAAAAAAGTAATCAACATTAATTTTCAAGGTAGGGTAGTTCCCATCGAAGAAAACGCTTATGAAATATTGAAGCAATATGTGGACAGCCTGCGCCAACATTTTGCCAACGAAGAGGGTAAGGAAGAGATAATTAATGATATAGAAAGTCGTATTGCAGAACTTTTTGCAGAGACTTTGAAGAAGGGTAGCACCTGTATTACGGATGAGGATGTGGAAAATATCATTAAAAGCATGGGACGCCCCGAGGACTTTGATGATGAAGAAGGAAGGGTAAAAAGTCAGTTGGGTGGCGAACAAGAAAAGACAAGTAGCCAACAATCATATACCAGTACTAACCGCCGTTTGTATAGGGACGAAAACAATAGGGTGTTTGGGGGCGTATGTAGTGGCGTTGCCAACTATTTTGGCATAGAACCGCTGGTGGTACGCATCTTGGCGGCAATAACATTTGGGTTTTCGTTTGTGCCTTACCTCGTTTTATGGATTGCGGTACCAAGTTCGGCAACTAAAGTAATAGGCAGCACCCGCAAAAGACTCTTTAGGGACATGGATGATAAGATAATTGGCGGGGTAGGCAGTGGATTGAGTCACTATTTCGGCATCAACGTATGGATAGCCCGCGCCTTGTTCTTCATTCCTTTTTTATCGTTTGTGGCACACTTCAACAGGTGGGAGTTCTTTGGTTTTCCGCATGTATTGAGCTTGTCTTTTAGCCCAGGGGCAACCATTATATATATTATACTTTGGATATTGGTTCCGGAAGCCGTTACTAGTGCCGACAAACTAGAAATGAAGGGTGAACGAGTAGATTTAAACAGTATAAAGAATACCATTCAAACCGACATGGAAGGCTTTAAGGGAAGGGCAGAAAAATTTGGGTCAGATATCAAAGAAAGGGCACAAGGATTGGGTAAGGATTTCTCTCCCAAAGCACAAAAGTTTGCTGATGAAGTGGTGTATGTGGCTAAAAGAAACAGCCTAGGGCTTGGCGGGGTAATCGCTTTGATAGCAAAAGTATTTGCTTACTTTATCTTGGCAATCGTATTGTTTTCGATAATAATAAGTCTGTTTGCAGGGGGTGTAGCTTGTATTGGATTATCTCCTTTATTCAGTTATGTACTAGGTGATGGGACAGAAACAGCATTGGCTTGGTTTGGTATCATACTGTTTATCTGGATTCCTATTGTTGGAATCATTATTTGGATAATTCGCCGCCTTACTAAAGCCAAACGCAACAGTGCATTGGTGCGCTATACGTTTGTTTCTTTGTGGTTAATAGGTTTGTTTTGTTTCATTAGCCTATTGGTTTCTTTAAGAAATGATTTTAGGTATAGAAACGCCGCCGTTGAGGAGTCTGTCACCCTATCAAATCCCAAAATAGACAAGCTTGAAGTGTTGCTTACTGGTTATAATAAAATGGTGAAGGACAAAAGCTGGTTTAATATAGAACCTTTTGAAAGCTTTGACAGCGATACAGTTTATGTTCCGAATACAGACATTCGCATAGTAAAATCTACCACGGATAGCTTCTATGTTACGGTTGTTAGGGTATCTAATGGGAGCAGCAAGACAGAAGCTAATGAGTTGGCGAATAAAATCACCTATTCCATCACACAAAAAGACTCTATCCTAGCTTTATATAAAGGCATTCCGATAAATACTACAGATAAATTCAGGAACCAACGGGTGATTATAACAATTGCCGTACCTATGGGCAAGAGGATAAAAGTGGACGATAAGATTGCTTGGAAGAACAATGTACAAGTATGTATAAATAATAACAATTGGGACTGGCAACACGATTTCTTTAATACCGATGACCTTAATTGGGAATCGAACAAGGAATATATAATGACGGAAAAGGGATTGAAAGAAGTGGGAAAGAAGTTTGATTTATCTGATGATGAAAACAGTTATGATAAAGATGAAAGCATTGAGGAAAACAAACAGAATCTAGATGAATTGAAGCATGATATTGAAGAAAAGCAACGTGAAATGGATGAGAAAAAGCGGGAGTTGCAACGCCAATTGGACGATGAACAAAGAAGGCTTGACGAGAAGAAAAGGGAATTGAAATTGAATGTGGATACCTCTGGGCTAAAAGCAAGGACACAGAAGGTAGTCGCTGTTCCGAAGAAAGAAAAGAATCAGTTTAAGGAAATTGACAATGGATTGACCCCGTCTTTTATAAATACAATATAACCGAACTAGAAATACTGGTTAAAGTAGGGGAAGAAAAGGTCACCGTTTTATTCTTAAAATGGCGACCTTCCCTTTTATATTAATAAATTAAATCTTTCTTCCTTTTTTATACCGTGCAATGATATCCACTACGTGGTAATTCTGGAGAATTGAAGGGTTTATCTCCATGAATTTCTTCAATAGTTTTGGGGCTTTAGACATCCCACTTTCCAATTGTAGCAATGCCTCCTTCTGTTGACCAAGCATAAACAAGGTTGCACTATAATAGAATATAAATATGGGTTTGTTTATTGTTTTATTCATTGCATTCTCGCATTGTTCGGCTGCTTCTTCTATCATTTTTGCATCAATCAAGCAACGAATCAATGCTTCCCATCCTGCAGCACGCTTTGGTTTGCTACGAACCACGTTTCCAAAGTATTGAATGGCATCTTTTATCCTCTTTAATCGTTGCATACACTCACCCATGGCAAGGTTGTACTCACTAACGTTCCTATTTATTCGTAAAGCAATCTCTAAGTGCTTGACTGCAGACTGCCATTGCTTTTCTAGCATATAAGTTACCGCAACTTTGTACTGAAGCTTACTATCATCAGGGTTTAAGTGCGTGGCTTTCTTATAATTCTGCCTAGCTTGTGCATAGTTACCCATGCGATGGTAACAATGCCCGATGGCTTCATAGATTACGTCCTCAGGACGACTTAATTCCAGCACTTTTTCAAGTGCTTCGATTGCTTCTTTATACTTCCGAAGGCGGAGATAGGCATCGCCCATATTGCGATAGGCGTAATCGAACTTCTCATCGATAGCTATGGCATATTGATAAGCGTCGATAGACTTTTCATATAGTTTTAAGCCCTGATAAGCTGCCGCAAGGTTAAACCACGCTATTTCATTGTAGGGATATTCTTCTATTATAGCTTGATGCAAGCGGATGCTCTCCTCGTTTCTGCCTGTAAAGTCAGTCCAAAAGCAAATTTTATACAAGGCTTCTTCGTTGTTAGGCTCTTCTTCTAAGATTAACTTGAGGCAATCGAATACTTTCTCAAATTCTTCGTAGTCGTCATATACATCAGTGAGTTCGAAGAGTAGTTCAAGCCTTTCTTCCCCTTCAAATTGTTGTAATGCAGCTTCAAGAAGCTCCACTGCTTTTTGTTGCTGATCCAATGCTAGGTAAGCATCAGTTTTTAGGATAAATAAATCGACGTTCGAAGAGTCATAAAGTTCAGCGACTTCTAAAATAGAAAGTGCTTCCTCATATCTTCTAGTTGCAAGCAGTAAATCTGCTTTCCGAATCATCAATTGACTGGAGTATGGGAACTGTTCTAAGCCAGACTCGGCTGCTAGTAAGGCTTCTGGCAAATCATCTTTCTCATCATAGTAGTCGATGATTCTTTCAAAGTCATCTTCTTCAATGAATGAGTGACTTCTTCCACCTTTAAGGTCCTGATATTGCCTTAAAAGTACATCTATTTCTTCTCTGTCTTCGTGGTAAGATTGATCCCTCATAATAAAAGGTTTATTAAAAGTAAGAGAAAAAACAATAACAGCCTAAATATAACGTTTTTATTTTACTAACGGTTGTTAATAACCATTTTGTAGTAATTCCATGGATGTGAATATAGTAGTAATTATTAAAATGAGTGATTACCTTGATTTTTTATGGCTTTACCGATAAACTTTGGGATAAATTTAAGAATTTAACATATCTTTGCTTCGTGAAAAGTTTCAACAACATAAAAAAGTTTTCGATTGCACTCCTTTTTATAATGGTAGTGAAGCTTGCTATTGCCTCCGTTACCTTCACAGGAATAAACGATGATAGATTAAAAGGAAATAAATATTCCTTGAAAAACTTTAGCAGTATGCACCATACTCTATCATTGTCAACATTGAAATATAGCTTGCATTACACTAGTTCTGATGTGTATTCTTTTAGCAATTCGCACAATAGTGTTCAAATGAATTCGATGATGAGGTACGATAGAGGGAATACTACCTACATTATGCCTTTCAACTATAAAGTGAAAGTGCCTAAATTCAAAACACCTTCTGCAAATAATTAATCTATAAATAAGTATTTAAAAGAAATGGGCTAAGGATTTATTTCCTTAGCCCATTTCTTTTATTGTAATAAATATCATTTAAAACGTAGCAACATTCCAACTTCTCTTGAGGCTTTCGTTTGGTCTTAGTTTATTTATTCCTTCTTTCTCTTGCAATAATCTAGTGGTATTCTCAGGATCTGCAATGCCACACCAAGGTTCTATACAAACAAAATCGGCATCCTTTGCACTCCACAATCCCATATAAGGAAAGTCTTTGTAGCTAAAAGCCAACCCGTGTTTATTGTTTTTACTCAGTATGGATATAGTTGTAGATTTTAACTCCTTGAAGATGAGGGCATCTTTATAAAAAAGAGCCTTTGTAAGCGGAAGTTCTTTTGTACCATTAAAAAAAGGCATTGGCTTAGTAGCAACAACTATTGTATCGACCAAAGGATAAATAGGTGCATTTTCTTCTTCATTGAAAGCAAGGTAGTTGTCAGAAAAAATATCCCCATCTACTAAAGGAACTTTAAATGCAGGATGTGCGCCTACAGAAAAATACATTGTTTTAGTGCCTTTGTTCTCAACGAAATACGTGGTTTCTAAGATGTTATCAGTAACTGTATAAATGATAGAAAACTTAAAGTGAAAAGGATAAACCTTCAATGTGACATCAGATGTTTTTAAGGTGAAAGTGGCACTGTTTTCTGTTCTGCTTTTCAAATCAAAAACCATTTCCCTTGCAAAGCCATGTCTGCCCAACTGATAACTTACACCATTGTATTCATAACTGCCGTTCTTCAAGCCACCAACTACTGGAAATAATACAGGGCTTTTCTTTCCCCAAAATTTTGGGTCGCCACTCCACATATACTCCAATCCCGTCTTTTTATTGAAGATGCTTTGTAGTTCTGCACCAACTGGCGAAATGGTAACTTCCAAGTAATCGTTGCTAATTTTTATCATATTATTTTAGTTTTCAAGGCTAAGCCTCTTCAAGTTTTTCATCTACGCTATTTGCAATCATGCGGGCACTCATTTTCCTCATAGGGTTCGACCGTGCATCTTTATACCCGTGTCTCCTTCTAAAAATGTCTATTGCTTCGAAAGTGGCAGCCAAAAAAGATTCCGCATCTGCCTTATCTTTTCCTGCAATATCAAATGCAGTTCCATGATCTGGACTAGTGCGTACTACAGGAAGTCCGGCAGTATAGTTTACACCCTCACCAAATGCAAGCGATTTAAAAGGAATCAATCCTTGGTCGTGATACATAGCAAGCACACCATCAAATTTTTCATACAGCCCTCTTGCAAAGAATGCATCAGCACTGTACGGTCCCCAAACAAGCATATTGTGTTTAGCATCTTTTATAGCAAACTTTATCACTGTTTCTTCTTCATTACCAATCAGTCCCCCGTCTCCGGCGTGCGGGTTTAGTCCTAGTACTGCAATCTTAGGTTTATCAATACCAAAGTCTTGTTGCAGGCTCTGGTGCATTATTTTTATTTTGCTAAGAATACTTTCCTTGGTAACATGTTTTGCAATTTCAGAGACAGGCAAATGTTCCGTAACCAATCCCACGCGCATATTTTCTGCAACCATAAACATCAAAACATCTTTTACGGCAAAAACTTCTTTCAGGTAAGGCGTATGGCCGCTATGTTTAAAGCTTTCAGACTGAATATTTTTCTTATGAATAGGTGCTGTTACCAAAGCATCAATATGACCATCTTTCAGTGCTGCGGTAGCTTGTTCTAAAGAGATAAGTGCGTATTTTCCACCAATATCATTTAGTTCACCCGGCACAATAGCCACTTCTTCTTCCCAAGAATTATAGATATTAACCTGCTTATGGTTCAGTCTATCTAGTTCTTTTGTACTATGGTAGTTGAAACTTATGTTGGGCAGCATTTTTCTGTAAAAGTTGACACTTTTAGCTCCTGCAAAAACCACAGGCACGCATACATCCATGATACGTGTGTCGCTCAGTGCTTTAATTATCAGTTCCAGCCCTATTCCGTTTAAATCCCCAGAAGTAAATCCTATTACCGGCTTGTGTGAATCGTGGTGCATATCCTTAAAAAGTTTGACTGTAAAAGTAGGGATAAACAGCGGTTTCTGTAAAACGTCTTCCAAATACAAATATTATTAACAGACCAAATCCAATTGTTGAAGCTAAAATATTAATCTGCGAATAATTATTGCCAATTTGATGCACTTTATAATAGACCTCAGTTTTCTTTTCCATTCGAAAAAACTTTTTTAGAATTAAAATAAATTGTTAAAAACACCTACATTTGTTATGAAATTGCCTTATTAAATTAAATAAAATAAAAATTATGAAACTAAAAACAAACACCTTAAAAGGGCTATTGTATCTAGTAGCGCTCTTAATCACCACATTTATATCCTGCACAAAGGACACTTACGACTTTAATACTTTTGCTTCAAACCAATGGGATCCACAGTTTGCAACAGCTCTCGTAAATGGTTCCTTGGGTATCAATAATTTTAACCTTACGGACAGTAACAGTTATCTTCAGGTAGTTAGCGACAGCGTTATCAAGTTTGTTTGGTCTGGAAATATTAGTACATTCCATACTAGCGACTTCATTCCTGGTTTTAGCTCTGACCCTGTTATCGATACCATTTCCTTAAATGCAAACCAGCAATTAGGACTTAGCCAAGCCGCCATAGGCTCTACTTATACTATCAGTGCAACACAAGTTGCCAATTTATCGGCACAGAAAGCATCACAGATATTTATTGACAGTATCAAATTGAAAACAGGCACTTTCAGTGTTGGAATAAGAAATACTTTCAACGATCTTGCTAATGTTACAATCACTATTCCTGGAATAATTAAAGGAGGGAATCCCTATACTACACAGCTTTCCATAAAACCTCAAGATAGTTCCACTGCCATTTTTGACATATCCAATATGATGATTGATATGACTGATAGCGGCACAACAAGTAACTACTTAGCAATTAATTATAGCGTAACGTTTACTAAAAAATCTTCTTCCACAGCTGGAAGGCTAATATTCTCTAATCAAATAAATAATCCTTCTTTAAAGGTATTTTATGGCGATGTAAGACAGCAAAACTTTTTTACAAATGAAGTTAAAAAAGTACCACTTAATGTTTTTAAGTATAAAGAGAAAAGTGGAAGCCTAAAACTTAACGATGCAACAATAAGCCTTTCTTTCATCAATACTTTTGGTGTGCCATTAGGGTTTACTGTCACACAATTAAAGGGGCTTGACGTTAGTAATGATAGTTTCTATCTGAATGTAGGTGGTATAGTTCCCGCTCCATTTATAATTCCTGCTTCCCCAGGTTTAGGTGTTCAGTCAAATTCAACGTTATTGATGAATAAAAATAATCCAATCGCCAACGGTAAACTGATGGACATACCCACTTTCTTCAGTAATCTCCCTACTGCTTTTTTGCCTAAATTTGATGCAGTTTCAAACCCGGGTTTACCTTCTACAAAATTCCATAATTTTATACAAGACACTTCCAAAGGGATAATAAACGCCAAAATAACGGTGCCCCTAAACCTTACCTTGAACAATTATGCTATCAATGATACTTTCCCTTACACTTTCAGCAGTGTCCAAAACGTACAGTCCTTCACTTTAAGAACGTATTTTACCAATGGGTTTCCTGTAGGTATTGGTGCTAAACTTGTTTTTGTTGATGCACTTAACAACACTATTTATACACTGAATGCAACCGATTCGGCTTTAATAACTCCTGCTACAGTAGGAAGCAATGGTTTGGTAACCGCACCTAGCATTACGCAACACGATTTCTTGTTGGGTGGCACTATAGTACCTAACCTCGACAAAGTGAAAAATGTAATCTTTACGGGTACTATCTCTTCGCCGGGCAATGGATCGCAACCTGCAATCATCTATCCAAATTATACTTTAGGTGTAAAAATTGGGGCAAAAGCAACTATTAAAAACTAAAAAAGATAATTTACTCATCAGCACTTAACACCAAACAAAATGAAATCAGTTAAACACTTAGTCTTCATAAGCATATTGCTAATAGGTAGTTTCAAGGTATTTTCACAAGATGAACTAACGCTTTACAACATAAAATCTTTGCCTGAAAATAGGTTCCAGAACCCTGGCAAGATGCCCGAATCAAGGATAAACATAAGTCTGCCCGTCATTTCTTCCACGTTTGTGGGGCTTAGCAATAGTGGGTTCGCTTTTTCTGACCTTGTTGCCAAACGTCCACAAGATGATTCACTCATCCTAACCACTGCCAATATGTTGGGCAAGCTTTCGGCAAACAATTTATTGTCTACTTCTTTTAGCACCGAGATTTTGGGTGTAGGCTTTAGGGTAAAGCAAAATTATTACTCCTTCGATGCGCGCATTAAGACAAACGTTGATTTATCGTACACAAAAGACATGATGCAGTTTCTTTTGCAAGGCAATTCGGCTTTTGTGGGGCAACAGAAAAACCTTGGTCTTACACTCAATTCCACCCTTTACACCGAGTACGGTTTGGGCTTTACGCACATAACCAAAGACTGCAAACTAAGCTATGGAGGCAGGTTCAAAATCTTGTCGGGCATTGCCAATATCAATACAAAGCAAGCCAATATAGCAGTTGCTACCGATTCTATAAACTATGCAATTTCGGCTACGCCCAATGTGCTTGTAAATTCTTCGCTCATTGATACTGGCTCTATTTCTAATAATGCTATTGGAAGCAATGTTTTTGGGCCAAACAAAGGTTTTGGCATCGACTTAGGTGCAGAATATAAGTTGACAGATAAGATTACGTTGTCGGCAAGTGTGGTTGATTTGGGCTTTATCAATTGGAAATCTAATGTAAACAACTATCAAAGCGATCCATTGCACCCCAACTTTACTTTTAGTGGATTTGATGTCACCAAATTTTTCAATGGCACCACCGTACAGCCTTATCTAGATACTTTAAGTGATAGTTTGAAAAATACTTTTTACCCCATCAAAACAAATAATTCCTACAAAACAAGCCTTTCCACAAAAATATTTGCAGGTGCCACATACAAACTGACAAGCGGGTTGGATGCGGGCATATTGTTGTACGGCAGGTTTGTAAATTCGAAGTTTTATTCTGGCATAGCACTTTCTTTAAACGAGGAATTGGGTAAATGGCTCAATGCTTCTGTTAGTTTCAGCAGGGTAAATAGTACCAGCAACTTAGGCTTTGGACTTTCTGCCAATTTAAGGCCGCTTCAAATATATGTTGTAAGCGATAATATTTTTGCCCTTTCGCATATAGATCAAACCCATGGCACCAACCTGCATTTTGGTATAAATATATCTATCGGAAGGGTAAAAAATAGCGAGAAAGTTACTGCTAAAAAGTAGTCAAATTCAGAACAATTCATCTTCTTTAACCTCTCTATTTGAGGCTTTAAAGAAAAGGTGGTATCTTTTTAAATAATAAAATAAACTATTTACTATACGAGAAGTCTTTAGCCGGTTTCAGTCAAGTGCCTTAAGGGTATATGTTTGTGGAATTGGTATCAACATTTGCAAATTCGCCCGTTTTAAAGCCTTGTTTGTCTATTATTTTTAGTTGCGCTAAAGATTTTGTGCTTTTTACTACAATTTAGGAAAATAAATATGCCTACCATTGCGTTCTATAGGCAACGAATTAGGTTACATCTTTGTCTATCTGATAACTATCTTTAGTAATATTAAAAATTTTAGTTGAGCTAGGTAGTTTTGATTTTTGAATAACGCCCCCACTTGTATTTGATAATGATTGTTGACGACATTTTATTTTTTATTGCTTATTACGGTTTTGCGGTTGCACTTTTGTTTGCGATCCTCAAGTTCATTTTGTTGCTTTGGTACAAAAAAGGAAATTACAAGTTCGCCTTCAGTAATTTTCTTTATTTAAAACCCCGCCTCACGCTCTCCACTTCCGAGATGTCTAAGAGTAAGTGGGCTGCTTTCAGAAAATATTACTACCTCGTTTCTTGGGCAAAGTATCTGTCCCTTATTTTATGGTTTATTTACTTTGTGGTGATAATGATGTTAAAGTCTAGATAGTAATAACAAAAAACCTCGACCCCTGCATATTTCCCAAAAAAGAAATTAGCAAGAACCGAGGCGAGAATACCAAACTATGTAATGTAATATTATTAGTCTATATGCCCAATCCCCCCATTACAAAAGGATTTTAGCAAGCCTAACACAAACTTCATCTAAAAAATACTAGTTTACCACCCCAAAAACTTGAGAGGCTACAGTTCCCAATATATTTCGGGTGTTTTTGTAGCGTACATAGCCAATATAAAGCTTGTTTAAGTTGGCAGGTGCAAACACTACAAAGCCTATATTCTTAGAAAAAACAATTGTTTGGGTACAATCCACTTCCAAAGGAGGGGTGGTTCCCGGTGCATAGAAACCAAAGGCGATGGATTGACCATCCTGCCCAGCCGGCTTGCCGCCCAAAAGGGAAACAGGGTCGCTAAAATTTACTTTTGCACCCAGTATCCCAGTACGGGTAATAACGGCAATTGGTGCCACATTAGCTACTGGAGAAAGCGTATGCGTACCGCTGTCGTTCACCACTCCACAACTAGTGCGATCTTCATCGGTCATTGAAGCATTGTACTTCATCTGACCAATGCCTATTAACCTCATGGTTTTTTCTTGGCAATGATTGTTACAAAATACGGATTGCCATTTCTTCAAAGGGAAAAGGTAAAAGCGGTGGTGCAACGGCAATAAGCTACGTTTATATTGAATCAAATGCCATTTACCTACTCACCATTTACGATAAATCAGAAAAGGAAGATTTAAAAACCAATGAGCTAAAAGAGATGGTTGTTGGGTTGATGCTTTAGTAGGAGTATATCTAGTTCCCTATTTTCGAACACCCCTGAACTAGATATGTATTCCTTTCCTCATGTTTATTTCTTTCCATTGATAATTTTTACATCTACTAAACTTGGCATATTTCTAATTTTTGTCCAATATTCTACTCTTACATCTTCATCTATATAAATCGGAAGCCTCTCTCCATAAAGTCTGTCAGTTCCATCTTTTTTACAACCAGAAATCCAGTAATATTCTCCTGTTTCTGTATCACAATAATTAGACTTATATGGACCACCACTTACTTTCTGAAAAATCTTGCCATTATAATGAAGACCTTTCATAGTTTTAGTGAATGTTACTCGTCCTATGTTGGCTATTCCTGTTAGCCCACCTCCTTTGTTTTCTATGTACATAATACGCGACCCCATAATATTGCTTTTTTTGCCTCAAATAATCTTTGAAATCCATTCTTTTTCGCCGTTGTTGGTGTTCTTCACCAACAACTATCTATAAATAATTCATCTATAGAATATCTTCCTGTAGAAACTACGCTTAAATTTTATTGTTGTTGGTGAAGAACACCAACAACGGCTAATATATCGTCCCAAAAGGCACTATAGCCGCCGTTATTGATGGATTTTCTACCAATATTTTGTGCCTAACGGCACTTATCGGTGAGAGTTTTCGCAGTTGGTAACGAAGAATAGCAAGGATTATAAGAAGAATTTACCATCCCACGCCTCTATCTATGCCTTCCTCTTTAAACCCTTAGAAGAAGTATTATTTGTATAAGCATAAGTATTGTGAATATCAGAAAATTAATCACAATGCCAAAAATTTTAAAGTATTTTAATCTCTCCTTTTTTACCAAACTAATTATACTACATATTAATCCAGATACCCAGCTAATTTTTGTTACATCAAAAAGCCAATCTGGACCATGGGGGAATCTTTCATCAGGTTTTACTAGTGATGGCATTGAGTTGTATAGACATATAAATAGAAAAATAGTCAATATCGAAAAGATGAAGGACAACCTTGAGAATAAAGATTTATACATTTCTAAAAATTCATAAATTATCTATGATTGAACGCTGCCATTAGGTGTTAATCATTCAAAACACATTCAATCATTCCGTAAATATACCCATTCCAATCCAATCTCCATCAATTCCTCTCTATCTTTCCCCAATCTTTTTCTCTCATTCCCCAAAAAAACCCTCAAGTAAGGCAATTTATATCGCTCATTTAAGGAAGTGTTCGTTAAAAGCGAAGCCTTCCTTGGTTCATTCTCCAATTTCAATTGTCAATTACTAATTATCAATTGTCAATTAACCAAAATTGTTTGTCTTTTGTCCAATATCCACCGGAAAAAGCGTTCTTGAATACGGAAAAAGTGTTCTTGAATACGGAAAAAGCGTTCTTGAATACGGAAAAAGCGTTCTTGAATACGGAAAAAGCGTTCTTGAATACGGGAAAAGCGTTCTTGATGGTAGGTATTGGGCAATTTAACAACAATATTTAAGTAAATGACAAAGAAAACGTAATAAAATACATTGGAAATAAACATCTATAAATTGCCTAAATAGTGCTGTAAATTAATAATGCGTTGTTTACAACTATAATAGAACTACTTTGCATGATTAATTGATTGCCTTATTATAATACTGTTCATTATGCGTAAAAAAGACCCTTACAAAGCACATTTTGCCTGTATTTGTGAGGAATAAATTGCCATAAATATAAAAAAAGAGGCTTATTTGAGCAGTAGGGAAAAGGCGTAAGGCATAAGGAAGAGAAAAAAGGGGCTAAAGATTTACCACTTATGCACAGTAGGCACATAGTACACATTAGATTTAAAGAATTAGGGTTAGCAACTATGTTTTCTACGTGCCAAATGTGCCTATGTGGTAAATCCTCTATGTTTTCTTATGCAAACTAACTAATATCTATGTGCCTACTGTGCCTATGTGGTGAGTAAAACCGTTGTTTGTTTGTTAAAGCATCGGGATGGCAACAATTGTTTGGCACTGTTATGGTATATTTACATCCTACTACAAAATATTCTCTTCTATTTGGGTTGATTTTTACTTTTTATTCGGGATTCGTTAATCGTTAATCGCAAGTTTTGTACATTGATTACTTGTTAGGAGCTACCGATTTACGATTCTCGATTTACGATTTACTTTCATTTAAAAACAAAAAGATGCCGTTAGCAAAGATTATTTGGGTAGATGACGAAATGGAAAGCCTTCAGTCGCAAAAGATGTTCCTAGAAAGCAAAGGCTATGATGTAACCACGTTTTCCAATGGTT
>Ga0164296_1002743_pt1 | contig 17161 bp, 16 predicted proteins | sample GEODES057metaG_FD_113533 | JGI IMG/M metagenome (GOLD analysis project Ga0164296, IMG submission 113533) | Dystrophic lake water microbial communities from Trout Bog Lake, Wisconsin, USA - GEODES057 metaG | ecosystem: Environmental > Aquatic > Freshwater > Lake | place: USA: Trout Bog Lake... | reverse complement strand
GTGACAGTTCATGCTGCGCGCGGCTTGCCGCCAGCGACGGGGTTCGATCCCTACGTCCGGTTAGCACTTCATACACAGACCTGGGAGACTGGCGTCCGGAAACGCTGGGTGGATCCCAGCTTCGATGACCAGAGCTGCACACTCACGGTGCTGTCCTGGGACCGAGCACGCTTGCGGATTGATGCATTAGGATGGCAGCCCAAAGGGCCGCCTTGCAGTCTCGGCTGTGCGCTGCTTGACCTGCGTAGCGCGCGCGTGAACCTCGGCCTCGATGATGCTGGCACGCCGGTGCGTGTCAGCGTCCCGTTGACCGGACCCGGGGGCGGTGGACAGCTTGACTTGACCCTGGTGCTGACCGACCTGTCCGAGACGACGACGCTGCCCGCGCCACCCCCTGGCGGAGTTGTTGATGCTCTCCAGACGGGCTTCTTAGCGAGCCAGCGCAGCGTGAAAGCGAGCGCAGATGCAGCCTCGCTAGAAGTCATGTCCTGTGGAGAGCATCCCATCCCGGCGCCCATTGAATGCGCGACACCAGCAGCAGCAGCAGCAGCTGCTGCTAGTACACCCCCCATCACAGACACGCCTGCGTCGCCGCCACCGCCTGCTGAGCAGACGCAAGCTGCTGCGGCCCAGGTGGTGGCTGAACCAGACGATGATGAGCAGCTGTCGGCCATTTCGTCGCCGCCAGCCACGTCGCTGCCAGCAGCGCCGTCTCGCAGCCCTTCCCCGATTGTAGCACCACCAGCATCGGTGGCATCTCCGCGAGCCGACACACCGGTGACTGCATTCTCGCCGCTATCAAGTAGTTCGAGTCCAACTGCGGCGCACATTGAGCGGGTGGCCACTTTGCATGTGCGCGTCTATAAGGGCGCGCACCTGCCGGCCGACGTGCAGTCGGACCCGTTCATGCGGCTGCGTATGGGCACTGCCAGCGCAGATACTGGCGTGCGTCGCCGGATGGTGGACCCGGATTTCAATGGGCAACTGCTGAAGCTTCCTCTCCAATCCTGGGAAGAAGATGACAGCACGCTCACCATCACTGCGCTCGGCTGGCTCCCTGACAGCGTCGACCCCGTGTTTCTAGGCGCTGCGCAGCTGGATGTGCGCCACTTGGCAGCTACCGGCGTTGTGCCCTGGACTGCGTCCTCAGGTGCTGATGCGACGATGGACGTGGCGCTCGGTGGCGTGCCAGCAGTCGGTGGCAGCGTTTCCATCTCGCTCTCCTTGCATGACGTCACGACACCGCCGCCACAGGAGGCGCCATTGCCCCGTGTGGGCAGAACAGCGGCCCTGCAAACATCTCATTCCCCGGGCCGGCTGCCCGATGCGGACGGCTTCGTGGAAGTCCAGCTGGAGACGCCGGAATGGGCGATGGACTTGGAGACGCCGCCGACGCCGCCGCAGCGGGAGGCGACCAGCGATGTGGTCAGCACTGCGTCAGCAGCGCCGGCGCAGCAGAAGACGTACAGCGCGCCCGCGCGAAGGCGTAGAAATGATGACTGAATGAGTGACATGGCATTCGAGTCAACCTTTGCAAGAGCACACGCAGCATGGGCCAGCCGGCTGCACCGGCTGCACCTGCTGCTGCTCCGCACGCGGACTTGCCTAGAGTGAGCACGTTCACGCGTGGCGACCTCACGTCAGCAGGGGGCAGCGGTGGTGGGGAGGGGGCAAGCCCAGGGAGCACGAAGAAGGGCAGCTATGGCGCGAGCAGCATGGAGGGCACGTTTGTGGCGGAGGTGCGTTGGCGGACGCAGTGTGTGGCTGCGGCGGTGTGGAGCAGCGGCAGGGGCGAAGGGAGTCAGCATGCTGGTGTGCCGGCCAGCCGTCTGGCCGCCGCGCCGTGCTCGCACGCTCGCGTGCGGTACACTGCGCTGCTTCGACTTAACTGCGCCGCCGCTCGCCACTGCGGGGTCACCGCGTTCGTGCCCGTACGCGCCCCTCTAACACTCTAAATTCTGCAATTGGACCTTTCAGGGCGCCGCGCTGCGCATGCACCGCATCGCCGAGCTCCTCTTCTACTGCTCCGTCGGCAACCTGAAAGCCGTCAAGAAGCTGGTGCGCAGTCGAAGTGCACCCCGTGCTCGCGAACCTGCGTGCACGCGGACGTCACATGTGGGCGTGCTGACCACCACTGCTCCTCTCCTCTGCTGCAGGTTGCGAAGGAGAACATAGACTTGAAGAACCACAAGGAGTCGTCTGATTATGATAACCGCTCGCCACTGCACCTGGCTGCAAGGTGTGCGACGGCAAGCCTCACTGTGCCCCTCCCCCTTGCAGTGAGTGCGCGTTGTCCCGTCTCCTCGCTTACGCCCTTGCTTCGGCAGTGATGGGTCGTACGCCATCGCGAACTGGCTGCTGGAGCAGAAAGCGCCTGTGAATGCGGTGGACAGGTTCGGGTTGACACCTCTGGAGAGCGCCGTGCGGGGGAAGCACAAGGAGCTTGCGCTGCTGCTCAAATCCGCGGGCGGCAAAGTCATGCAGAACGGGTTTCTGGTGGATTTGGAGCAGAGTGCGCTAAGCGGTGTGGTGACGCTGCCGACGAACGATGAGGAGGAGATGGATTGGGACATCCCGACCAGCGAGGTCACCGTGGTGGGTATCCTCGGCGAGGGCGCGTTCGGCACCGTGCACCGTGCCCGGTGGCGGGGCACCACAGTTGCGGTGAAGACGTTGAAGAGGCTTCAGAATGCAAATGCAGACAAAGTGGCCCTGGCTGAGTTCAAGACAGAGCTGGCCATGATGCAGCACCTGCATCATCCCAACGTCGTGCAGTTCCTCGGCGTCATGGCCTCACCAGAGGATGGCGCGCCGCAGCTTGTGACCGAGTTCATGGAGCTGGGCAGCTTGGCGGACTTTTTCCGGAAGCCGGAGCCACTGTCTGAGCTGCAATCACTTGAGCTGTGTTTGGACTGCTGTCGAGGCATGACGTACTTGCACGGGAGACACCCGACCCCAGTGCTGCATCGTGACCTGAAGCCCAACAATCTGATGATCACCCACGGGATGCGCCTCAAAATCGGCGACTTTGGACTCTCCAAGACGCTGTCCGTGCGTAACAAAGTGCCCCAGGATTTGAGCCAGGCGTATAAACTCACCGGCGAGACGGGCTCCTACCGGTACATGGCACCTGAGGTTTTCCGTCACGAGTACTACGGCCCGCCAGTGGATGTGTACGCCTTCTCCATGGTCGCCTTCCAGATGTATCACCACGCCGTGCCCTTCCAGGGCATGTCGCCCGTCGACGCCGCGAGAGCTGCGGCCTTTGAGCGCCGCCGACCCGTCATCGGCAAGTTCGTGGACCCGGACCTGGCGGATGTCATCCGCGACTGCTGGAATCCCAACGCGAATGGGAGGCCCAGCTTCGAGGAGGTCATCAAGAGGCTCGAGCCGCTATTGGAGCGCTTCGCCAAGAGAGCCCCTGCTGCTGATGGGTGCTGCTCCCTCCAATGATGCACACACGCTAGTGCCTGCAGCTGTGCAATACACAAACACCGCTGCAGAAATCACCCAGCTCGATGATGTGCGCGGTGACGTAAGCTTGCGTGAAGCAAACGACGACTCCCTCTCGAACTCCCAGTGTCTGTGTTTGGGGCAGCGCAGCCGGCCATGGCGTCTGGTTTCGGGGTTAATGGTAACCAGGGGCGGTGTTACCCTTTCTGGATGGACTACGCGCAGTGCATGCAGGCACCGGACTGCAACTTGACACAGTGCGCAAAGTTGAGAGAAGACTACTTCGAGTGCTTGCACCACCGCAAAGAGGTGCGCGCCCACACAGCCTACAAACCACGTCGCCGTTGGCAGACTGAACGCAGGGCGGGGGACGCGTGGTGAAGCGATTGCGTGCACTGCAAAACCCTCAGCCCCAACTGCGTGCAGAGCGCGCTCTACTGTGTGTGGAGCAGCACAGAGGCGCGCCGCGTGGTTCTGACACTCACACATTCTGCCCCCGCGTCTACGCCGGCCCCCAGTTCGAGCGGATGAACACCATTGCGAGGGAGAGCGTGCGCTTGCAGAAGGAGAAGGTGGCCCACGCGAAAGCAGCGTTCAACCACAAATGGTTCAACGGGCCAGCACCACAAGAGCCGGGCGCAGGACACCACTGAGCGTTGGCGTGGAATACTAGTGCACCTTTGCCAAGTCGTTTGTTCTCAGCACACCTCATCTCATCGACGCGACGCAGCGGTATCACCCTGTGTCGCTTGCCTGTTCATCTCGCGCCTGCGTGTCTTGCTGTTGTCATAGGCCGGTGGTGGACGGGGCTCTGCCAACATGGTTGCCTCGTGGCCTCCCAACCTCGCTGCCTGCTTGCTTGAGCGCCAGCTCACCGGCAGCGCGACCTGCGTAAAGGGTCACGACAGCTTCGGTGGCCGACTCAAGGTGACGAAGACGCTGGATGCACACCAAGGTGCGTGCGCTGTCATGCTGACTCTTTCGCCCCCCACCTCGTCGTCACTGACGCCCCGGACAGGCTGCGTGAATACTTGCGAGTGGAGCGACGACGGGTCATTGCTTGTCACTGGCAGCGACGACCTCAACGTCCACCTCTACGGGGCCGCAACGCTCGCCAAGACAGGTGCATGCTTCACAGGGCACAGCAACAACATCTTCGACGCGAAGCCTCTTCCTTCACGCTGCGACACACTCGTCACCACCGCCGCTGACGGCGAAGTGCGGCTGCTGAACCTCCTTCGCGGTGCAGCGCCACTGGCTCCTTCCACTAGGCGCTCAGTAGCTTCTGCTGCGGCGCGCGCAACAGCGTCGGAGCTGCTCTTCTGCAGCCGCTCCAGCGGCTTCGGCATGAGAATCGCATTCCTGCCGAACTGTCCGCAGGCGTTCTTAGTGAGCCATCAAGATGGGTGTGTGCGAATGATCGACCTTCGAGAGCCGACAGCTCCCACTCGGGCAGCGCGCCCTCTGGTCGATTTAGCCGGCCATTGCGGCGCTGCCAGCGACATTGCATTCAGACCAGCCTGTGGCGGGTCAGATGTGCAATTCGCGGTCGGCTGTGACGATCCCTACGTGAGGCTCTTCGACCTCCGCCGTGTGACGGCATCTAGCAACAGAACAGACGATGACATGCCGGGACCGGAGCCGTATGCGAAGCTCATGCCCACCAGCATCCTTCGTGGCCTCAAACACGAGCGGTTCGCTGGAATGAGCGAGCACCGAATCTGGCGGGGACAGGTGGATGGTGTGTCCGGGCTCGCATGGCATCCGGACGGACGGCATTTGCTTGCGAGTTACAGAGGTGCAGACGTCTACCTCCTCGACACGCAGCGACAGCACACAGGCCTCAGCGACGATGTGTCTGGCCCGACAGTGCAGCGCTACCGTGGTCGCCGCAATGACCGCACCTTCTTGAAAAATGTGGCGTTCCTGGGAGACGATGCGCAGTTCATCACCTGTGGCGGCGACTGCGGCAGCGTCTTTGTCTGGCATACGCGCACAGGCGCTCTGGCGACACGGATGCGTGCGGACCAGCAAGTGCTCAACTGCGTGGCGCCTCACCCACACAACTTGCCCATGATGGCTGTGAGCGGCATCGACGACGATGCCAAGATTGTCAGCATCGGGCCTGCCGAGAGGGATTCCAACGCATGGTGCCTCCCTCGCGGCAGCAAAGCTTCAGAAGAAGCGTCTGCCGGACGCCCAGATGCAGACTTTGCTCGTGACGAGCCCGATGAGCTGGTCAATGGCGCTGCGGGACGAGGCGGCGCCGGCGGCGGAGACGACAGTGAGGACGATGGCGACGGCGGACGCGGCATCCGGTTCGCAGGCAGCGAGGAGGATGCAGCGCGGTTGTTCGCCATGCTCCGCGGCGTGCTTCCGCCCGAGCTGCTGGCCAATGTCCGCTTCCTCCCTGTTGGCAGACGGCGGGGCCGTCAAGAGGAACAAGACGAGGAGGAGGGTAGCGGTGAGGAGGGCAGCGATGATGAAGAGAGCGGCAGTAGTGACGAGGGGGCGGATGACGAAGAGGAGGAGGAAGTGGCGCACGAGGACATTCCGGCGGAGCAGTGACCATAGTTCAGCGATGTACACACGCAACTGCTCGTCAATTCCTTCAGCCGGCCTCTCTCACAAGACATCCTCAAGCCCGCGACGGCTCTCCTGCTTAGGCGCGCCCTCCTCCTCAGGCTGTGTGCGCATACTTGGCCGTTTGGGCCGCGCCCGTGCGGCAGGCGGCTTCTCTGCTGCCGGCTCAGCCTCGCCGTGCACCGACGGCGGCTTCATGCCTGACCTGGATGTATTCCGGCTGGGCTGGCGCGAGCCAGGATGCATGAACCGGTCGTGGTCGTCCTCCTCTCCATTGCGTTCAGCGTCAGCGTCTCCGTTCTTGCCGTCAAAGGCAGGGATCTTGAGTCCAGGCAGCAGGGGAGGCTTGTTCACGGGCGTGTGGCGCTTGAAGCATCCGCAGCAGGCGGTGACGGCGGCGAAGCCGACGGCAGCCTCAGCAACTGTGGCCAAGGCTGCCGGCATGTCATCAATGGAGCCATCCAGCTGCGCAATCTCAGTCTGGATCATCTGCAGGAACTTCTGCTTGGTGGCTGTGGTGGGGCCAGCGGCGGCGCTTCCACCACCGCTGCCTGACGGCGCAGCTGAGCCCTCTCCTCCCATTCCTGGGAGCTTGACCGGCAGCATGCCTGCGACGCCCTCCAGACCGCCATGGAGTGCGCCACCGATGCCGCCGGCTTTGGCGCCGCCAGATGAGGAAGATGAGGCTGCCTCGCTCTTCATGAGGTTCAGCTCAGCCTCGATCTTGCTGGCCACATTCTGGTAACTCTTACTCAAGCCCAAGCTCTTTTCCGCCCGCGCCGCGAACGCGAGGTGCTGGTTCAGCGTGTGCACGATGGCGCTGACGCAGCCGGTGACGGCGACGACGGTGCTGACGCTTTTGCTCATGTTCACGTTGGAACCGAGGCCCGCCTGCAGCGAAGACAGCACACCCGTGAGCGTGGTGAGCACCAGCAGCGGCAGTGTCAGCATCTTCTCGAACTTGGTGAACAGCTCATACTGCGCACAGCACGCCGAAGAGGGAAAGGGGAGAAAAGAGTGGGAGTTGTCAGTTGTGGCGGTTGCGAGCACTGCTTTGCCTGCCCCTTTTACCCACGAAGCCACGCGGTTCAACGACAGGCGGTCGCCATACGCCCGCATGGCAAGGATTTGCAGCGCGTGCGCGCAAACACGCGCTGTGCTGGCGTGTAGCGCGCGCGGCTGAAGGCTGTGTGTTCTGCCAGAGGCGGTCGCGCACACTCAAGAGCCTCTTCGCCACGCGTACCTGCGCACGGAACGCGACAGCCTTGACTGCGCACTCCGCAGACTGGGCCATGAGCATAATGACAGTCGGGTCCAAGCTGAAATCGCCGAGCAGGTGGGCTGCCGCGCCAACATCGCCAGCCAAGGACTTGAGCATGCCAGCCATGGCGGACCGCACCCGCGAAAGGCGCCGCGACTGCCTGCCTCAAGCGCCTGCCGGCGCGACTGGGCGAAGTAGCGGGAGCTAGGGGCCTCTCTGCCAGCTCACCGCCACCGCTGTGTGTTCATCCTTCGCCAGGGCGCTTCGCCTTTCATGTACTGCGCAAACTAACACACTTGTTAGAAGTGCACCGCAGCCCATCATGCACAAGCTGCTTCGCAGCCCGCTTGTGCTCTGGTCCTCCCTCTGTCTTGCGTTATTTCTCTTCCCGCTCCTCTGGTCTGCTGCGCCGCTGCACTCACGGAGCAGCTGTGGCACGAGCTGCACCCGACGGGTCCTAGGACGAGCGAAGAAAGAGCTGCTGGGACTGAGCAACAACGCAAGCCTTGCGGACGCCCTCGACGTCTTCGCCGTCGCTGTGCCAGCAACACGCCCCTATTGGCTGGCCTCATGCAAGCACTGCGGCTGCGACGTGTGTGATTTCATGGCCTCAACTGGGGTGTTCGCGCCTGTAGAAGCGGCCGCTTTCGACTACATCTTGGCTTCAGCTGATTGTGACGGAAACAAGGCTGTGGTGGACGTTGGCGCGAACGTCGGAAGTTTCACGATGCTTGCAGCCGCGTACGAGTGCGTCCCCAAAGTGGTGGCCTTCGAGCCGAACCCAGCGCCACGGGCCCTGGCGAAAGCAAGCGTCGACCTGAACGCGGCCAGTCGGAGAGTCACGCTGCTTCCGTATGCTGTTGGTGACGCCCATGGGACCGCAACACTAGATTCTGCGGCTGACCATCGGTGGGGCTTGGCGGCTGTGCGGGTGAGTCCGCCAGACGAGCAGGCTAGACTTGCAGCCCGCGGCGTGGGGGACCGGCATTCGTTGGATGAGGAATCGCTTGACCAGGATGAGGCAGAGCCTGTTGATGCTAGTGGTTCTCGGGGTGCTGGTTCAGGAGATGATGCGCCAGTGGTGGTGGTGCCCCTGTCGGACGTCTCTGAGCTGACGAAGGATCTGTTGCTGCTGAAGATCGACACGGAGGGCGCCGAGGCATCTGTGCTGCCAGGTACATGGGCCCTGTTCGATGCCGACCGCGTGGTCGACAACGTCCTGGTGGAAGTTAAGAAATGGAACACAAGGCCGAAGAGAGATCTGCTCAGACACCTTGCACGCACGGGCGGCTTGATGCATGTGTACACGTACAAGGAGCTGTACGGCCCAGAAGGCCGCGTGTCGGGAGCAGGTCACGTGAGCCTGGAGGGCCGCTTCGTGGACGTGTCAGAGATAATCGTCAAGGGGCAGTACGAGCGCAGCTTGCCCAACGAGGACTTTTGGTTCAGACGGAAGCCGCTGCCCGCTGACATGGTTGCGGCGGCGCTGTGACATACATACACTGTGACAGGCCTTCGCCGAGCAGATTTGTCGACAAGCCCCGTACCAGAGTCGACATGCCTTCGACCCGCGCTTCTTCCAGGCCGCGCGCAGATGCTGCACCACCACCTTGTATGCCGCCGCTGTCCACGTTCCAGGAGGTGGTGCTTCTGCTGGACGCCAGCAGAACGCAAGTCAATACGTGGTCGTCACTCGCTGCCGGAGCACAAGCCTTCTGCGCGATTCTAGCCGCGTGCGCGCCGCTGCGTGCTGCCAGACTACGTGTGACCACGTTCGCGAGCACCAGCACGGACGTGTACGTGGGCCCAGTACGGGGCGCAGCAAGCAACGTTGACTACGACCACGCGCCGAGTCCCGGCCCAGCGGCGCCGCTGGACGCTCTCGTCCGTGCACTGCGTAAATCACCGAGTTCAGCGCCCAAGCTCTTGGTCCTCGTCTCAGGCGCGTGCGTCGCTCGTGCCTTGTCCCATTCTTGGTCCCTCTCACAATGACCCCATGTTGCTGCAGGCGGAGAAGACGAAGTCAAAATCACACACGATGTTGCATCTGCCGCAGCCGAAATCGCAGCAGCCGCACAAAGAGGCACACACGTGTTGTACCTTGGGTGTCGCCATGACGCTCTACAGGCAGGCGCCGCACTGGGCTTGCCTCAATCCAGCTGCTTGCGCTTCTCGCCCTACTGTGGCAGAGCAGCAGTACGAGCTGCAGCAGAAGTAGTAGTAAGCGCAGCGGAGGCGGAGAATGGAATGCCACCAATGTTCACAGCAGATGGTCGACTATTTGCCTTCCCGACAGCCATAGCCAGGTGAATGCATGCAGTACAAGACGTTTGATCTCATAGGCACACAGAGGCGGGGCGCTCTCATCCATCTCTGTAAATCGCTGTCATCGCTGTTGCCCAAAATTGAGCGCCCCTCGCAAAGACGCACCTGACGAGCAGCGCACAGCTCAGCGCTTCGTCTGCGCGTTGTAGCAGTCCTCGCCGAGTCTAAAGCGCTGGTCGACAGACTCCAAAGCAGGCGACATCCCAGCATGGGGGCAACACCCGCCCCGGGCCGCAGCGGAACAGTTGACTTTGTGGGGCAGCGCGTGTCAGAGCTCACATACCAGGTGCTTATCGCCGTCTTCAGCGCCGTCGCTTTCGTCGCAGGCTACTGGCAACAGTGCGTCTCTTGCTACTTCTCCACCGACGTGAGTGAAGCCCCCTATCTCTGACTCGCTGCACGGTACGTGCAGGTCGTTCAACCTGATGATGCGTATATTCGCCACCGGCGTGTGCCTCTCCCTTGTGTTGTGCGTGCCTCCCTGGCCGTTCCTGAGGAGACATCCGCTGCCGTGGCTCAAGAAAAGGGAGGTGGTGGAGGTGCAAGCCGCGAGTGGGGGCGATGCAGCAGCAGAGGGGGCGCAGCAGCAGCAGCCGGGTGCAGGGGGTGGACGCAGGGGGAAGCGGTGAAGTTGTGTTGGGGTGCCTGTCATCTCAATCTTGGTCACCATCATCACGCGCTGCCGCAGTCGCGGCGTCTCTGAATAGAAGTCCCGGGAACCAGTATCGAGGCTCGCCGTCAGGATCGCCGCTATCCAGCCACGCCACGCCTTCTCTGAGGAGCTGGTCAAGCGCCTCCTGTACCCTCCTCGGCGCCCAGCTCGTGAAACTGCAGCCAAGGCCGAGCGTCAACGCACCGCCAGCTTGCGTGCCATGCGATAGTAACTGCGCCCCGTCGCGACTGAGCTCCGTCGGCAAGCAGCGAACCAGGCGCTGTTTGCCCACAGTCAACACGTCCCAGCACCCGCCTCCCAACGCACGCAGCGTGCCGATTGCACGCAGACAATCATCCGTCGTAACAGGTGCCGCATGTGCCCCGCGACGTGACGACACCGCAGCCACTAAATACGACAAGTCCACCAACGCCCCGCTATGCTGTCTCGCTCCCTGGGCAGCTTCCACCAGCTGGACCGCGAGCTCGTAGTAGAAGTCCCCGAGGCCGAGCAGCTGCGCCCAGAAGCCTTTGTTCGAAGCCAGCGGGTCGACTCCAGCGGACGAGCACATGACTTGGAACTGAGCCCGGAACACAGGGTCACTGCGTATGTCCGCCTTGTACTTCAGCGCGAACGCCTCCAAGCTGGCTTTGAACTGCGCCACTTGGGCTGCGAAGGCTGCGGATTCCGCGACTTGAGCGGCTGCGCCGACTGCACGGTACTGAGTCTGCAAACCGGCCGCAGCTTGGAGGCCGGCGATGCCTGGGCGCCGCTTCATGAGGGTTGCGCTCGTGGAGGTGTATAACTTCTACATTGTGCTACGCCACGCATTCCAGTACATGCGCCTGCGAGGGGCTTCAATTTAGCTCGGGCTTGCGACGTGGCACACGTTGAACGCTTCCTTGCGACGCATGTCTGCTGCTGAAGAGCCGCCTAGCAAGCGCGCCAAGCTCGAGCAGCGTCGGGTGCGTCTATCAAGTTCGTATTCGTATTTTCACATGCAAGGCAAGGACTGCTGAGTCGCTCTGTGTATACAGCGGGTCCTTTACCTCCAAAACGACCGCTGCGCTCAGCTTGCCGACGTCGCACTCGCGTCCGCCTGTCCTGAGCGCTCGTCTTTGGGACACGCTCTCGTGCACGCCTTCCTGTCTTGCGCAGCAGCTGACGGACAAGGTCTCCTGCCTCCTAACTTTGTGCGGAGCCGCTATTCAGCTGCCAGTGTGGACCAGCTGCGTCGTTTCCATTTGGACAGCTACTTATCTGCGCTGGAGTCTCAACATGGGTTGAGTGTGGACGACCTGGAAGCTGCTGGACTGCGCTATGACTGCCCCCCCTTCGACGACTGCCTGCTCTACGCCCGCCTCGTCGCTGGCGGCGCACTAGCAGGTGCAGATGCGCTACGGAGCGACACGTGCGATGTGGCCATCCATTGGGATGGTGGCAGGCATCATGCGCAACGAGATGCTGCCGCTGGCTTTTGCTATGTCAACGATGTCGTCCTCGCTGTCCAACGCCTGAGAGCAAAGCCAGACGCGGTTCGTGGGCAGCGCAGTTTCAGCCGGGTCATGGTCGTGGATGTAGATATTCACCACTGCGATGCTGTGGCTGACGCCTTCTACAATACTGACAGTGTGCTGGTCATCTCTGCACACAAATTCCTGTCGGGCTTCTTTCCCGGGACTGGCGACTCAGACCAGACAGGCGCAGGCAGAGGCACGGGACATACACTGAATCTGCCACTCACAGACGGCATCACAGATGAGCCGTTCGTCCGGTTGATCACTCGCCTGGTGCGCTCTGCGGCGGACATCTACGACCCGGAGTGCTGCGTCCTCGTCTGCGGCGCCGATGGCCTGGCGGGTGACCCACTTGGAGGGTGGTGTCTCACACCAGGTGCACTTGCGAGATGCGCGCTCGTCTGCGCTTCCTTGCCGGGCGAATGCCCACTGCTTGTGCTTGGAGGTGGCGGCTATGATTCAGCGAATGCAGCTCGCGCATGGGCCATCGTCACTGCCGCACTAACGACGACGAGGCGAGGCGAAGGAGATGGTGACATTGCGAAGTTGATGGCGTTGCCCGTACCTGACCACGAACACCTGCTTCGCTACGGGCCCACATTTCGTATGTGGGACGCCACACAGGCTGCACATCTAGTACCCGACGGCAACTGCCTCGCTACGCTGGAGGACAACGTCGACGCGCTAATAGCGGTGCTCGACAGCCAATATGAAGCGCATGACTGACACGTGAGCAATTGCGCCAGTATCATCCTTTCTTCGCAAGTAGAGTTGTCCCCACCATGCGGTGCGCGACGCACCCGGGCGTCGACCTGCCTGTGCGCAGGCCCGGCGCCTCGCGTCAAGCACCAGCCGTCCCGTCGCCTCCGGGCTTGCCCCGTCGTCCGTCACCTGCACGCGCCCCAGCCGCGAGAACGGCCCCATACCGTCGCTCTACCATTCTCTGCGCGGCCACAAGGCTTGGCAAGCGGGGCGCGGCCGGGGCGCAGTGGGAAGGAGTTCCTCCGCCACCGCGGCCTCTGGACGACATCGCCTTGCCTCCACTCACGTCGGGAGACGACCCAGCCACCGCATACGATGTCCTCATCGTCGGCTGCGGCCCGGCTGGCGTGACGACCGCGTTGCACTGCGCTGAGAAAGGCTTATCTGGTACGTGTGGCGACTACTTTTGATCCGTCACACTCGCGCGTGGCTCACGCACTTCCCGCTTCTCGTGACGCTGCTCTGCGTGCAGTGTGTATAGTCGACCCGACGCCGAGTGCGCCGTGGAGAAACAACTACGGGGTGTGGGTGGACGAGTTCCAAGCCTTAGGACACGGAGACTGCTTCACACGCAGCTGGGATACCGCGCGCGTCATCCTCGACGACAGCGGCCCCGGCATCCGTTTAGAACGCGCATACGCGCAAGTAGACCGAGGCAAGCTGAAACGAAAGCTGCTCGCTGGGGCGGCTGCTGCTGGTGTTCACTTCTCTGCCACCAAAGTTGACGGCACTGCCCCTGCGGGTGATGACGGCGCGCTGAACGCGGTGGCGCTGCGGAACCGCCCTGGACAGCCGGTGTATGCCCGCGCGGTGGTTGATGCAACGGGTCATGCACGCAAGCTGGTTCGCTTTGGGTCGGAGTTCACGCCGGGCTACCAGGCCGCGTACGGCATCCTGGCTGAAGTGGAGAGCCATCCATTTGATGTTTCTGAGATGTTGTTCATGGATTGGCGGGACAGCCATCTAGATGGTGCGGCTGCTGCTCGGAATGCCAGCTTGCCAACGTTCCTGTACGTCATGCCCTTCGGCAAGACCCGCATTTTCTGCGAGGAGACGAGTCTCGTCGCCCGGCCCGGAGTTGATTTCGATGACATCAAGCTGCGCATGAAGCAGCGGCTGGCGCACTTGGGCGTCACAGTCACGAGTGTTCTTGAAGAAGAGCACTGCCTCATTCCCATGGGCGGGGTACTCCCCCTGCCGCGGCAGCGCGTCATCGGCATCGGTGGGACTGCAGGCATGGTGCACCCATCCACCGGCTTCCAGCTCGCAAAAACACTCGCGTCCGCTCGAGTGCTCGCAGACAGCCTCGCAGCCGGCCTCCGAACAAAGTCGCCCCCCTTGTCCGGCGACGCACTCGCACACTCCGCGTGGGATGCCATGTGGCCGCAGTACCAGATCCGCATGCGCACATTCATGTGCTTCGGCATGGAGACGCTGATGCAGTTGGACCTGGACGGCACGCGCCGCTTCTTCGGCACCTTCTTTGGTCTGCCCACTGCCTTGTGGTCTGGCTTCCTCTCCTGGCGAGTCCGCCCCATCGGCTTGCTCGGCCTCGGCGTCTCGCTTTTCGCCGGCTTCCAGCCCACCATGCGGGTGCGTTTCATCGCCGCCGCGCTGCCTTTCATGCCGTCCTTCGTGGCCAACTTCTTCGACCCCGGAGCTGCGGGGAACCAGTTCTCATCGCGCCCCTGGGGCGGCGTGCCCGGCCTCCCGCTCCTGCGTAGACCAGACCCGCCGGCGAAGGCGAACCGCGCGCTGGTGGCGGATCATCTCGCGGGAAGACTCCAGATCTTGCCGCCCAATCCCGCCGGCACGCCTATCCTCGCGTCAGCCACCGATTTCGCGACGCAGCTCATCGGGTTAGCGGAGCCAGCGCTCGCAGGCGGGTTGGCCGCGGAACTAGCACTCGCTGCGGAGGAGCAGTTCGCATCGCACGCAGACGCAGCCAGTGAAATTGGACCTCCCGTAGATTACGCAGCCTTGCTTGGCCGCTCCCTGGATGAGCCGCTTCCGCTGCGCGCGTGTGGCGATGACCGGGAGTATACGCGGATGCAGCAGCGCAAAGGGATGCCGGGTCAGCCGCCGCTGGTGAGCTTGTTGCGACCTGCTGCTGTAGGCGACTCCTGCGATGTCGCCGTCGTTGGTGCGGGACCAGCAGGTCTGGCGCTAGCAGCCGAGCTCGCTGCACGCGGGTTGTCAGTGACGCTTGTTGCGCCGGACACGCCGTTGGTGAATAATTACGGCGTGTGGGTGGACGAGCTGGAGCCGCTGGGCCTGACCGACGTGCTGGCCGCCGAGTACTCGGATGCGTTGTATTGGGTGGATGAAACCAGCCCGAATGAGGGCGTGCCTATTGGCCGCGCATACGGCCGTGTGGACCGCGCAAAGCTGCGTGCAGCACTGGTAGACAAATGTCTGGCGGCCAGCACCGGGCGGGTGACCTACATGGATGGCCTCGTGTCCGCCATCAGCCACGTGGATGATGTCACAAGCACGCTGGATGTGGACTTGTCTGGCAGCAGCGGCACATCTCAAGGCGCAGTGCGTGCGCGCATGGTGGTATGCTGCAGCGGACACAACCGTGAGCTTCTTGCGTACGAGAGCCCCGCCTCATCTGGTGCTGCCCGCACCGCGCCGCCATTGGGATGGCAGACTGCGTTCGGCATCGAGTGCGCGATGCCGGACCATCCCTTCCCTCTAGACAGAGTCGTGTTCATGGATTTCAGGCAGTCCGACCCTCAGGAGGACGGAGACGACGCCAACGGAGACACCTGGCGCGTGCCCAGCTTCCTCTACGTCATGCCCACCGACAAGGACACCGTCTTCTTGCAGGAGACGTGCCTGATGGCTAAAATCCAGGTGCCCTTCGACGAGCTCCAGCGCCGACTGTATCGCCGTATGGATCGCATGGGTCTCCGCCTGTCGTCCGTCATCGAGACGGAGCACTCCTGGATCCCACTGGGCGGGCCACTGCCGGTCACGGCACGGGGCACACGCACACTTGCATTCGGCGCAGCTGCAGGCCTCGTGCACCCAGCAAGTGGCTTCTCAGTCACCACGTCTCTGGCCCGTGCGCCTCAGTTTGCACACGCCTTGGCTTCACAGCTCCTTCGTGGTGATGGCACCGCTGCTGTGAAAGCAACTGATGTTGCGGCGGCCATCTGGGCGAGCGAAGCGATGTGGAGCGACGAGCGCGTCCGGGTGCAGGGCTTCTATCAGTTCGGCATGGAGCTCCTGCTCTCCCTCCGCTTGCCTGACCTACGCCGATTCTTCTCCACCTTCTACGCGCTGCCGGCGCCGCTGGCGCACGGCTTCCTGTCGCACCGCCTCAGCTCCGCGCAGTTGCTGCTCTTTGCATTCGCCTTCTTCGTTGCTGGTGATTGGCGTCTCCGCTACCTGCTCGTCTCACATCTAGCTTCACCCGCCGGCTCGGGGATGCGTCTTGCGGATGCGTACCTCGTCAGTGAGAGCCGCGACGGGGATGTTCCGCGGGAGGCGACTAGCCTAGCGCATGTGGTCAAGAGGAGCAGTCCGCCGCAGCAGCCTGTCGCGGATCTCAGCGCTGATGAGCAGGCTGCGCACGAAGCAGCGACCGGGCTGCGTGCGGGGTATGCGCGCAAGGACTGGTGGAAAGTGGGCTCACCGCCGGTGGCTCGATGATGACATCACTGCATTTTTTGTAGAACCGCTGTCCGAGTCACATTAATGCCCATGGCTGCGTCTCCTCCATTCGTGGCGCCTCTCCCGCCGCCGCTGACGGAGGAGGAGCTGTTCAGGGAGGCTGAGGCTTTCCGGGATGCGGAGGCTGCTGGCCCACGTGAGGACTGGGACGATGGACCTGAGCCGCCTCCGCCTGACTTTGACGACGATGAACAGCAGCGTGGCGGTGGCGCAACAGACGGCTGTGAGGCGTGCGGCGGCCACTTCGACCTCCGCTTCCAGTCAACCTTCAACCTCCGCGTCTGTTACGCTTGCACGCGCAACAACAAGCGATACGCACTGCTCTCCGCAACAGACGCCAAAGCCCGGTTCGCGCTGACAGACAACGACATGCGGCCTTTACCGCGACTGGTGAAGAACTCGACTACGTATCGTGCAAGCGGCGGCACTGTGAACCTGTTCTGCACGAGCCAAGTCATGGCAGCCGCTCTGGCCAAGCACGGCAGTGCTGAGGCGATCGAACACGCAGTGCAGTCGCGAGTGGAGGCGAGCATCGCGAGAAAGACAAAGAAGCGGAAAGCTAACAGTGCCCAGGATGGAGATTTCCCTGCAGCAGCGCCCGTGGCGAGCACACGAGGCGGCGCAGTGCAAGGGCCACGTGTCGCTCGCGGGGCAGTGCGTGCAGCGAGCGAGCAGACGCACGCGCACGTGTACTCTCGCCGTCCAGTGTTAGACTCAGCAAGTGGGAGTCACATGCGGACGTGCGACACATGCGGCGCGACTGAGGTCGTGGAGATAATGTAAGTGCACTCATAATCATCATGGCCATGTCTGCACGACGCCGCCCTAACTCTGCACGTAGTTGAAAAATTTTGAAAAACCTGGGATGGCCTGTAAGCTCAGCCCCAGCTTGCGGTAAGCCTTACAGTAAGCTTTTCAAAGACCGCT
>Ga0164296_1002741_pt1 | contig 17161 bp, 17 predicted proteins | sample GEODES057metaG_FD_113533 | JGI IMG/M metagenome (GOLD analysis project Ga0164296, IMG submission 113533) | Dystrophic lake water microbial communities from Trout Bog Lake, Wisconsin, USA - GEODES057 metaG | ecosystem: Environmental > Aquatic > Freshwater > Lake | place: USA: Trout Bog Lake... | reverse complement strand
ATTGGCCACAGAGCCGCGATCGGCTGCTTCGCGTTGCAATTGCCGAATGCGGCGTTTGACCTCGGGCGAACCTTCGGTCTCTTTCATTTCGTCTTTGACTTCTTGCTTCGTCATCTTCAGGCGAGATTGACGACGGTTCCACTGATAAAACACATCAACCGCGGCTACAATTGCGGTAGCAAAAACAAGAACAATCAAGGTCATTGCGATGATGCTGCCGGCATCCGTCATTGCGGCTTCAAACGGCACGTCATCCAGCACCATGATCTCAGGGAGGCGCGAATAGAGATAGATCACACCAACCGAGCCGACGAGAATAATTTTCAGAATTGATTTGCCAAGCTCAATCAGTGAATTGGTGCCGAAAATCCGCGAGAGCCCGTTGATGAATGAGATGCGACTTGTTTTGAACATCGCATTTTGCGGCAGGAAATGCATGCCACCGATCGCTGTTTGGGCGACAAACAGAAGCACAACCAGAGGGATGGTAAAAGCCGCGACGGGGAGTGCAATGTCGGCGACACGCTCGCCGATCACGCTCACCAAAGGCACGTCGCGCTTTAGCGCATCTGAGAAATCCATCCCCGTGCGAAACGCTGTCAGGAATTCTTGAAAATAATAATGGCCGCCAATGCTCAATTGCAATGCGCCACCCAACATCACGACCGTTAAGAGAAGATCGCGCGAGGAGAGAATCTCGCCTTCCTCAAGCGCCTTTTCAAGCCTTCGAGCAGTCGGGTCTTCTGTCCGTTCTTGGCCTTCGTCGGTCTCTGCCATGGTTAGCCTCCGGCCGCAGGAAGGAAGAGCGTTTGCGCTTTTTGCGCAAATTCATCGAGCAGACCTGACATGCTGCGTGTCATTCCGGGAAACGCCACCAGAAGAAGCAACAAACCTGCGATGATTGAAATCGAAAAGCCGACGGAAAACAGATTGAGTTGAGGGGCTACGCGCGTCAAAACGCCGACCAACAATGTAACAAGAAACAGCGCAAGAACAATCGGCAGACTGATCAAAAGGGCTGCCGAAAAAAGTATCCCTGCAGAGCGTAACAGGCTCATGATCATATCGGGTCGAAGAAAAACCTCGCCAATCGGCATCGCGACAAAGCTGGCTGCCAATTGCTTGAAGAGCACATGCGGTCCTTCGATGGTCATGAACACAATCAGCATCGTCACTGTCATAAATTGTGTGACGACAGGTGATTGCGTGCCACTTTGGGGGTCAACCATCGCCGCAAAACCTAACCCCATGGATGAGGAGATTTGCTCACCGGCCATTGCAACGGCGGCGAAGGCCAATTGAAACATGAAACCAATAATAAGACCGATCATGGCCTCGCCCGCGATGGCCAAAATGCCGCGTGGTGAAAGAATGTCGAGGGCCGGGGGCCTCACAGCTTCGAGCATCAAAGCGGCAATGGCGAGGGCTACGACAATACGAATCGGAACGGTAACGGACGCGGATGAAAACATCGGCGCGGCAATCAGCATGGCGCTAATTCTGATCGAAACCAGCATAAAGGTGACGAGGATATCGAGAAGATGAGGCGCGTCGAGAACGATCATCGGTTGATCTTAGACACTTCAGCAAACACAGTCTGAAAATAACTTGTCAAAGTTGAGATCATGAAGGGCGCTGACAGCGCAAGCACGAGGCCAACAACAAATAATTTCGGCACGAAGGCCAAAGTGGCTTCATTGATCGAGGTGGCAGCTTGAATAATGCCGACAATCAAACCAACGACAAGGCCAGCCAGAAGAACAGGGCTGACTGTTAACACGATGCTATAGAGTGTCTCGCGACCGAGAGAGATGAATTGCTCATATGGCATGTGTCACCCACTTCTCGCAAAGCTTTCAACAAGCGATGACAAAGTCAGCGCCCATCCGTCAACGATCACAAATAGCAACAATTTGAATGGCAGCGATATCAGCATCGGTGATAACATCATCATCCCGAGTGACATCAGAATACTCGAGACGACAATATCGATCACCAAAAAGGGCAGGTAGAGCAGAAAGCCAATTGTGAAGGCTGTTCTCAATTCACTGATCATGAAAGCAGGAACTGCGACGAGGAAGGGCACATCATCAGGCCCATTATAGGCTTTGTCGCCGCGCAACTCTGAGACCATAATAATATCTGTTTGGCGCGTTTGCCGAAGCATGAATTTCTTCATCACTGTACCGGTACGCACACCCGCTTCTTCGATTGAGATTTGACCGGCGCTATAGGGCGCAAATGCTGCGTCGTTAATTTCCGTGATGGTCGGCGTCATGATGAAGAGGGTCATGAACAAAGCAAGGCCCACCAAAACCTGATTGGGTGGTGTTTGTTGCGTGCCGAGCGCCTGACGGAGAATCGACAGCGTGATGATGATGCGTGTGAAACTCGTTGTCACCAAAATCATCGACGGCAAAATGGTCAGGGCCGACATCAGGATCACAGCCTGAAGCGACAAGGACAGCGATTGCCCACCCGTCGGGAGATTGTCGAGTTTTAAGATCGGCAGTTCAAAAAGCGATTTGTCAGCCGCAAAAGCGGGGACCGCTATCGCACACGTAGCGAGTGCGATGAAGCCGAAAGCGACCCATGATGCGCGTGATTTCATCATTGGGATGCTTTCCCTTCTTGACCATGCCGGAGCAGTGTTAATGCGGTCACGCCTGTGCGACCGACTCCGCAGAGCACGGACACGCCATCCACTTCGATCAACACAAGTTTGGCACCGTCACCCAATGCGGTAACGCCTTTGATGGTCATCGGACCTTGCAGGGCGCGTAAAGAGATTTTGTCGCGATAACGGTGCAGAATAACGGCGGCGACCGCAAGGCCGCCGAGAAGGACAAACAGCGAGATCAGTGACGCGATATTGGCCACTAGAGGCTCCGCAATCGTTGTTCCGGCGAGATGATTTCGGTAAATCGAATGCCGAGGCTCTCGCCAATCAGAACAATTTCGCCTTTGGCCAACAAAGTGCCGTTGACGAGGATGTCGAGATGCTCACCGGCCAAGCGGTCGAGTTCTACCACCGAGCCTTCGTTCAATTTCAAAAGCTCGCGAATGCTCACGCGGGTGCCGCCCACTTCGACCGTGAGTTTGACTTCGATATTTTCAAGCAACCGCAAATTTTGGGCGGAGGCTTGGGGGAGTTCTTGTGCGTCTGTCGCGTGTTCCGTCGATGACATTGCTCGTTTTCCGTCCAGATTCAATTATGTGATGGAGACGGCCATCTTGCCGTCCTTCTCACCCATTTTTCCGTTAAAGATGGCTTGTCCTTCGATGAACACAGGAATTTCAGCGAAGGAATCGATGGCAACCACAGTGCCGGGCTTGAGCCGCAGCAAACGCGTCATATCAACAGTTGGCTCTGCCACGCGTGGCGCGATTTCGAGCGTGATATCCATGATCGCGTCGCGCAGGCGACGAGCCCAATTTTCATCGAGATTATCGCCGATGCGCTGCACTTTGGAGCGCAGAAGCGGCGCGATCTGTTTGAGCATTTGCAGCGGATAGACGATTTCAATGACCGCTTGTTTTGCGAAGGGCAATTGAATGGCAAAGCCGCAGACGACGATTTGCTCCGTGCCTTCCAAGAATGAGAGGAAAGACGGATTCATCTCGCTGGTCATAAATTCGAATTGCGCAGGATAAACTTCTTTCCAGGCTTCATTGAGTGTTCCGATAGCGCCTTCAATGACGATCTGAATGATACGGTCTTCTGTCGGCGTGAATTCGGATTGCCGTGTAACCGGACTGTCACCGCGCCCGCCAAAGAAGCTGTTGACCAAAATGCTCACGAGCCGTGCCGGAATCGTCACAAGGATTGATCCTTTGAGCGCATCCACACGCAACGTGGTCAGGCTCAAAAAGGGATCGAGGCTTTGGAGATGCTCGTCAAACCGCAAAATGCGCGGCGGCATTGTTGCGACGCGCGGCGCAAAGCGCAGCATCGGCAGAAGCACGTTGCGGATCTGGCGGCCGAAGCGTTCGTTGATGAGCCGTAGTGTGTAAAGGTCACCCAAAAGGCTCACATCATCGGCGCCAAGAATATATTTTTTATACTCTTTTTCTGCGCCAGGCGTCCCTTCAACAACGGTTACGCCTTCTTCGACCCCCTCGAGGAGGGCGGATATTTCCTCATCACTCAACTTACGCGAACTGGACATGACACCGACTGATTTACGCGAGACTCAACGCGGTTACTGCATAACCATAGTGGTAAAGAAAACGTTTTCGATTCCACCAAAATGCTCTCGTTCGATTAATACTTTATTGATTCCGTCCTTAATCAGGTCCTGAACCTTCTTCCGGTTCTCGATTCCGACGAGGTCAGCCTCGGTCTGATCGGACAGGATCAGCAGCACTTCCGAGCGGATTGCGAGCTCATGTTTCTTGAGATTCTCGATGACAGTGGCGTCATATTGCGTGCCGACGCCGATGCCGCATTGGATGAATTTCCGTGAATTGCGGAGATTCGTCGTAAACGGCGTCGGGAATTCGTAATAGGTCGTAACGAATTTCTCTTCCTCCGGCACGGCTTTGCCCTTGCCTTCGGCCTTCGCATCGCCCTTTTTCTCGCCTTCACCCTTTTTTTCCTCAGGCTTTTTTTCGCCTTCAGGCTTTTTTTCGCCTTCGCCCTTCTTGTCACCCTCGGCCTTTTTCTCACCGACCTTCACTTTGTGCGGCACATTCGGGTCTTCGGCCGGCGCAGGGGGATTTTCAGCATCCGCCACATCGGCCTTTTTCTCGATCACAATCGCAAGGGGGTTTTCGTCTTTGGGGCTGGTGAGCTTCAGATAGAGAAGCGCACTGCCAAAGCCTGTGCCGATAAGGGCAATGCCAGCGACAGCAAAGATCACAATCTTGATGATAGGGCTCTTTTTCTTTTCTCCACCTTCCTCGGTTTCCTTCGGAGCGGCTTTGGGAGCGGCAGCGGCCATGGTCAAATTCCTACGTTAGATGGTGATATCAAGGGAGAAAGAAGCGTCAGCACGAGAGGCGCTGGGCTTCGGTGTGTGAATTGTTTCGATAGGGGATGAGGATGACGGATCATCCGATGAAGAATTGTTCGAGGCGTCGTCACGCACATCAAAGCCCGTTAATACAAATCCCTCATCATCAAGGGCTGATGCGAGGCTCGGTTTCTCATTCATCAGAGTATTGGTCGCGTCTCGGCTCGAGGTTTTGGCCGATAGACGCACTTTGTTGCCGTCAAGAATGAGATTGATCGTGACTTGTCCCAATTGCGGGGGATACAGCATGGCGCGCACTTCACTGCCGCCATTGCGCAGCGCCGACATGATCTGCTGCTCAAAGGCGCGCTGACGTTGCGCCACAAAAGCCGGATTATCGACATGGGTGGATGATGTTTGCGGCGTCGTGGCTATTGGCGAATAATCGAGCTGCGATGTCGAGGCATTGGAACGATATCCGCTGTCACTTGCATAAGATGGATGGGTGTCTGACTGGCTCAGAGTGATAGGGATATGCGACTCTTGCACCGTTTGATCAGCGCTCGGTGAAGGCGCACTGGCATCCGTGTCATGTTCGTGCCCGCCTGAACGCAGTGTAACCGACTCGATTGTCACAGACGGCGGCAGATCCTCTGCATGTGGTTTATCATCTGCTTTGCCATTTAGGGTATCACCAATGGTCGATGTCGTAAGCGTCTGATCGGAAGATGGAGTTACAAGATTATTTTGCGCACTCTCATTGGCATCGAATCCCAATGGGTCGCTTGCGGTTGCGGTCGTGGCTGACGGGCTTTGCGTCTCTGATTTTGCGGCATGGACCGCATTGTCTGAGGCAACATGGTGCAGTGGTTCTTGTGCAAAGTCTTCGGTGTCGCTTGGCGGTGAGGGTTCTGCGGCAGTTTTTACAGAGGCAGCCATCGCTGGGGCCCGCTTTTCTTGACGGTCCGCGAGTTCTGCGACACGGCGTTTCTTGCCACGCGAAGCCGTGTTTGAAATTGCTGTCTCATTTAAAGCAGTATCGGCCAAGTCTTGAGCGCCAGACTGCGGATCGTCAGCCTTTGCCGTTGGTATGGATTGGATCGTAGAGGCTGGTTGAGGCACCGTGATTTGAGCGGTGAAATCACTCGGCGCTTGAGCTTCAATGCCTTGAGATAGGGATGACATCCGCTTGCGATCATGCGGATGCGATGCGGATTCAGACGTGATGCTGCTCGTCTGAGGGTTTCTATCAACCACAGCATGAGTGTCGGACACTTGAGGCGACTTTGCCGAAGCGGCGATAACGCTTTCTTCTTTATCCACCATCGGCGCGGACACGGCTTGTGGCATTGGTTGCTGAACAGTGGCGTTGGTCGTGTCGTCAGTCAGCGTTTGTAAATCTGACGAGTCGGACGTCGAAGCCGCAACGGTTTGCGACGTGTCCATAGCGACCGCGATCTGCTGGGCACGTGATCCATCAGTGATCGGCGCAGCCGTCATACGGATAGGGGCGTGTGACGGCTTGGCTGGTACCGGGGGTTTCAATGCGCCCGATAGTGCTTGGTCTTGTTCTTGATCTTGTGCTGCGCTTGTCGCGGTGGCTGTATTCGCCTCGAGCAAGGAAGGCGAAGCCGGGTCTTGCAGGTCCGGCTGTGACAACGTGCCAGTATTTTGCAGGGCGGGATCAGTGTTGGCTGGCGTCGTTGTTTGAACAGGCGCTGCGGGCACAGTCTCTTGAGCTGGCGCGTTCTGAATCACATTGGCGAGCTCAACAGTCACAGGAGGAGGCGCTGTTTCAGACTTTGAAGTCTGTTGTACAGCCTGCACCCGTTCAGCGGTGGCGTTCACTCGAGCCTCTGTTTGTTTCAGCGGCGTCTCGGACGCAGCAATCCCTTTCGTGGATGTCGTGCGATCCAAAGTGGTTGGACGAGTGACATCCGTTTGAAGTGCCGCCTGCGCATCAATGCCGCTTTCTGATGTCGCGGGCTCGTGAACCGGCTTTGCAAGCATGGTATCAGGTAGCGCTGCTGCGAGATCATGGCTTGCACTGTCTTCAACGTGTGTGGTCACGCCATTGGATGAGGGAGCGGTATTAACAGAGATGATCGTGTTCGACTGCGCTTCCGCGTTCGAAGGGATGTCTGTGATTGACTGGATATCGGGAGTGGTTTGTTTCGGTTGATCCAGAGGGTCGTGAGCAACCGACAAGGCTGACGCCAAGGTCGCAACCGCAGTCTCCGCTTCAACGGGGGCAGGCTGTGCGATTAGATCGCGCGGAGTGTCCACCAGCTTCGTCGCCAGGTCTGCCGCCGTCTCCGTTTCTGGTGTCGCTTGCGCTTCGTGTGTCGTTGCTGCGTCCGCCGTTATCGCGCTCTCTGCCGATGGCAAAGATTGTGACGGGGAGGGTGCTAAAGCCTGTCCTAAATTCAGGGTCAGGCTCGGCCAAGGGACCGGTGTCTCTGTCAGCGATGTGGGCGCGCTTGGCACTGTCACAGCGAGTGTCCAGTCACGCTCGATGGGGGGCGCGGCCTTTCTGGCCGCAAGTCCGTTGCGTGCCGTTTTATCCATGGCCACCAGCGCATCGACCGTCTGCGGGCTCGCCGGTGCCGGGATGCTGTCCTTGGCGAATGAGGAAGTTGTATCCTCAGAAGGGACAAGCCCCGTCTGGCTTGGCAGATCGGACGCGGCCTGTGCGGGCTTTAAATTTCGGATTTCACTCTGTTTATCAATGCCTTGGCGGCCTGCCGGTGCAGCCAGCGCCAAGAGGTCGAAGGACCCAAGAATCCCCGATGCCCCGCCATTGGACATGCCGGTCCCGTCCAAGACGACTTTATCGCCTGGGTTTGGGAGTGACGCGCCTTTTGGAACGCTGGCAGCCTGCACTTCGGGTTGTGACCTTTCTTATACGCATCTTATAGTAGAATAATATTGCGTCTAAGATGACAGCAACATCTGTGCCAAGCGCTAAATCCGGCGGCTTGGCATAAGTGCTTGGAGTTTTTCGAGTTTTTCCTCAGCCTCGGCTCTCTTGAGGGTCTTGGCCTCATTCTTGAGCGTATCGACTTGGCTTTTCTTGCCAGCGAGCATCGCGGCAATCGTCCGCCGCTCATTCTCCAACAATTCCCGGCGGTTGACGTCAATCTCGCGCCGACTGTTGAGATTGTGATCGACGACGCGCAATCCGATGAGTTCGGATGCGGTCAATCCGCGCTCCCGCATTTGGGCGGCATAGGCTTCTTTGAGCGAATCGACTTGGACGATCCTCTGGTTCAGCCGCTCGATTTCGGCATTGAGCTTGCCGGCCTCGACCATCCATTTTTGCAATTCAACCTGCCGCTTGAGCGCCGCAAGCCGGACAATGCGGGCAGTCTTCATGGGATCAGCGCCTGAAGACGTCCTTCGCTTTCAACAAATCCTGACCGTTCATTGGTCGCTTGGCTGATAAAATTAATCAGGGCCGGATTGATTTGAAATGCGTGATCGAGTTCGGGGTCTTGGCCGGGCTGATAGCCGCCCAACATCATGAGATCGCGGTTTTGTTCATAGAGACTCAAATAGCGCCGGAATTTGCGCGCACGCAGCTGATGCGCGGGAGAAATGCAATCGCCCATCGTGCGGCTGATGGATGCGGAGAGATCAATGGCCGGATAAATGCCCTGCTCGGCCTGTTTGCGCGAGAGAACGATGTGGCCATCAAGAATGGCGCGCGCTGAATCCACGATAGGATCATTGGTCGTGTCGTCGCCATCAGCCAGCACCGTGTAAATCGCTGACACACTGCCATTGGTGTCACCATCAAGACCCGAACGCTCGAGCAATTGTCCAATCAATGAGACAACTGATGGCGGATAGCCTTTGGTCGTTGGTTGTTCGCCAAGAGCAAGACCCAATTCGCGTTGCGCATGTGCGACACGCGTCAATGAATCAATCATCAGAAGAACATTCTTGCCCTGCGCACGGAAATATTCAGCATAAGCAGTGGCGCGATGAACGCCTCTGATACGCAGCACCGGCGATTGATCCGCAGGCACCGCAACCACAATCGTATGCGCAAAGCTGGGTGATGCCGATAATTCTTCCACCATGCCCGCGACTTCGCGACCACGTTCGCCAATCAAGCCGAGAATCACAACATCGGCTTCGGTGAAGCGCGCCATCGCAGACAGCAATGACGATTTTCCAACGCCCGAACCTGCGATGATCCCGATACGCTGCCCGCGCCCCATCGTGAGAAGTGCATTGATCGCACGCACACCCGTGTCCAAAGGCTCGCGCACCGGACGACGGCGCAGCGGATTCACCTTCTCGCCTTTAAGGGGCCAATATTCGCGCAGCAAAGGCTCTGGCTTCAGATCAAGCGGCTTGCCCGCGCCATCGACAACACGACCGAGCAAAGCGGGGCCAACAGGCACCATATCGACGCGCCGCACGGTTTCTACGCGTGCTCCGGCGACAAGCGCAGCAGGGCCGCCTGTTAAAACGAGAACAGTGTAGTCATCCAAAAAGCCGATGACTTCTGCTTCGGCCCATTGGCCATCGCCACACTCTATCCGGCACTCATTGCCGACGGCGGCAGGGAAGGCACTGGCATGCACAATTTGACCATCAAAACGCTTTACACGACCGACAGCATTCACACGCCGCGTGCCGCGCAGGATCGACAATTCCCGATCCAGTTTTGAGGCCATATCACTCATGGTGCAACATCCACATCACCAAGCATTTCTGGAATATCTTCCATTTCAAGATCGCGAGAGGTGAGACGGAAGCCTCCTTTCGGAAGACTTGCATCTTCATTGATCTTGATTGTCTTAAAGAGCTCTTCGCCGCGCAAGGCTGGCATCAAATGCTGCGCATCCTGAGAATTAATTGTCAGCGTAAATTCAGCATTGGCGCGCGTGAACAAGTCTGATGCTTTGCGAATGCGCTCGATAAAGAGATCGGGGATCGTTGCGAAAACGGTTCCGGCCAGATCTTGCGCGATGCGGCGGACATGGCGCGCCATGATCACCGCATTTTTCTCAAGCAGGCTTTCAACATCAGGCGCAAGCGTTTCTTCAATTTTACGGATCGCTGCGAGCGCTACGGAGAATTCCTCACGCGCGGCGGTTAAGCCTTGCTGATAGCCTAAGGCACGGCCGTCTTCGCGGGCTTTTTCAATCTCGGCAATCACATCCGCATGATTGAGCGCCGTTTCCTTCGCAACTTGTGGCGGCGGCGGCGGTGTCGGAGCAGCATGCGCGGCTTCTTGAACTGGCTCTTGAACAGGCGCGGCGTGTGTAGCTTCATCACCCTGAGCTACAGCCTCCGGTGCTACAGGCTCAACTGTCTCAGTGGCGTCTTCGACTGCAACAGGCGCGGGCTCATTGGTATTTGCAAGCTCTTCGGGCGCAATGGCACGAAAAGATGCTTTGCCCCAAGGCACAAACCCGCCGCCCGATTGCGGAACAAAGCGGCTCTCTTCGATGAAATCGCCGCCTGTTTGCGCGAACATGGCGGCCTCATTGGGCCGCAAACGCCGTGAGGAATTAGACATAGTCGTCGCCTCGTCCTGCCAGCATCATCGTGCCTGCATCCGACAATTGACGTGCAACCGCGATGATTTGCTTTTGTGCTTCGATGACTTCGCTGATGCGCATCGGGCCCTTTGACTCGATTTCGTCCTTGATCGATGCAGCAGCGCGCGCTGACATACAGCCAAAGATTTTGTCGCGCAGCCGATCATCGGCACCCTTCAAGGCAATCGCCAAGATGTTTGGTTCAACAGCCCGCAACAGAACGCCCATGCTCTTGTCGTCAACCGCAATGAGATTTTCGAAGGTGAACATATTGTCTTGAATTTGTGTCATCAAATTCTTGTCCGCCTTCGCCAAAGACCGCATGATCCGCTGTTCGATTGCAGTCTTGGTGAAGTTCATAATCTTCGCAGCTGCCTTCACGCCGCCAATCTTCGATGCGCGGAGTGATGTGTTGGCCTGGAATTGCAGCTGCATCACGCGTTCGAGTTGCGCAATCGCTTCAGGCTGAACCGAGTCAAGCGTCGCAATACGCTGGAGAACTTCATGTTGCAAATCGTCGGGGAGAAGAACAAGAACGTCCGCTGCAATCGCATAATCAAGATGCGCAATGATCGTTCCAATGATTTGCGGATGTTCACCCGCAATCATTTCAGCAATTGAGCGTGCATCCATCCATTGAAGAATTTCGATATTCTTTGTCGATGAGGACGGGGTGATGCGGGTCAGAATAGATCCCGCCTTATCTTCACCAAGCGCTTTGATGAGAACGCGGCGAATATAGGTGTCGGCGCCGAGCCCAAGACTTGTTTGTGCGCGGATAATCGCCAGGAACTCATCAAGCACCATATTGACGGTCTTCTGATCGACATCGGCGACCGAATACATGGCACTTCCAAGCTGTTGAACCTCACGCGGCGAGAGATTTTTCAGGATCTCGGATGCTTCTTCCTCGCCGAGGAGAAGCATCACAATGGCGCATTTTTGTGTGCCCGAAAGAAGGTCAAACGTATTGGTATTTTCGTTTTCTGGCGTTACTTCAGCTGTCTCGGCCATGTTAACTGTCTCCTTCTTAAGTCAGCTGAATGTCTTTTGCGATCAATGACTTCAGCACGGCAGTCACGCGGCCTGAGTCATCACCAACCAGCATCCGGATGAGTGCGATCTTGTCATCATAGGTGTTGGCAGTGTCGAGAAGGTTAACGTCAATACCGGCTTTCTTCGGCTTGAGGCGTGCTTTGATTTCCTCAAGGGTTTCACCTTCACGGACTTCGACAGTCTCGCCGTCACCAATGGTCTGTTCGGCACCGGAGACAACGACATCCGACATGGTCATCAAGCGTGTAAGGAAGGGTCGCAGAGCGCCGAGGACGATGATCGCAAGGATCGCAAGCACCGCGAGTTCTTTGATCGCGTCTTCGAGCCAAGGTGCATCATACCATGAGCGTTCAACGGCCGGCAGCTCTTGAGCAAAGGTGCTCTGGATCAGGGCAACCTTATCGCCACGCTCGGCGCTAAATCCAACCGCTTCCTGCACGAGTTCGGTGAGATGAGTCCGCTCATCATCCGTCATCTGCTTCTCGATCGGCTTGCCATCGGCATCAGTCGTCATCTGCGAGCGCAGAACAACGGCTACCGAGAGATGCTTCACTTCACCAAGTGCTGCGCGGACTGATTTGACTTCGCGGCTGACTTCGAAATTCTTAACCGAAGAGCTTGAGCGATTTTTAAGTTGATCGAGCGCGCTTTGCTCGGTTGATTGTTGGTTTGAAACATTCGGAGCCGGTGGTGGCTGGTTCGATGTCGCACCAGGAACGCCACGCGCACGGCCTTCAGCGCTTTCTTGAAGCGAGTCTTGCTGGCTGCGGACGACTTGTTGTTGTGGATCGAACAATTCATTGGTCTGTTCGGTGCGTGTGAAATCGAGATCGACATTGATTTCGCTGTTCACATTACCCGCGCCAACAATCGGCACCAACAAATTCATGATGCGCTCACGCAACACTTTCTCGACACGCATCTTATGATCAAGCTGCTGCGAGGTGAGGCCAATATCGGTGTCTTGCTTCGGCGCTGAGAGAAGATTGCCGAATTGATCGACGACTGTCACATTTTCGACAGGCATAAACGACACGCTCGAACTGACGAGGTGGACGATCGATTGAACCTGTCCTGGGCCAAGCGCGCGCCCGACCGCGAGTTTCAAAACAACTGACGCGGACGGTGGGGCTTGATCGCGCACGAAGGCCGAGCGCTCAGGTACGGCCAAATGCACGCGCGCGCTTTCAATGTCGCGGATTTCCATAATGGACCGCGCCAATTCTGTTTCTTGCGCTTGGCGCAATTTTGCCGACTCAACGGAGCGGCTTGTGCCGAGTGGCATTTGACCGAGAATATCATAGCCCGAGGTGGAAGCCTTTGGCAGACCAGCCGATGCGAGCAACATTTTCGCTTTGTAGAAATCAGCGCGCGGCACCGTCATTTGACCTGTGGTCGCATCAAGGCGTGCTTTGACGCCCTTATCCGTCAGCGTTTGCAGAACTTGCGCTTTGTCGCTTTCTTCCAATTGCGGGAACAGAGTGACATAGGCTGGATCTTTCAACAGCAAAATCGCAATCAAGCCCACCGCAATGATCGCTGCAACAAGGATCATCGGGGCAGCGCGCATCACCGCAGGCTGACGCATGAAGCTGCGGATCATGGATGCGCCTTGAGCAAGGCGTGCAGCCATCGGCACAGTCTGCGTTACGGTTACAGCATTGGCATCGGTCATAGCATTTTATTCCGTTTACCTGTCAGCGTTATTGCGAAGGCGTTATCACTCACACCGGCATGGATGTGATGTCTTTATAAGCGCTCAAAAGTTTGTTGCGGACCTGCAAGGTCGCCTCAAAAGCAATGGAGGCTTTTTCACGCGCGAGCATCACCTTGGTCACATCGGTTTCATCGCCAGCTTCAAAGGAGCGCATCGCGGATTCAGCGTCATTTTGTGACTTTGCAACATCCTCGACGGCCTTCTTCAATTGGCTGCCGAAATCGGCATGGCTGTTACCATCGAAGGGACGAAGTTTCGGGGTGGCCTTGGTCAGAATATCATTGGCCAAGCTAACGGCTGATGTCGTGATCATCGGTTTGTTCTCCTTGGTCATGGTGTGCTCAGATCAACCGGCAACGGCCTGCAGGCGTGGGCGCGGTTCGAAATCTTCGAGGCTGGCTGCAACATCATGACGATCAATCATGATATGCTCCGGAGCGATGGCGACGCCGCCCGAAAGGACGAGAGCGCGCTGCAAAACATTTTCAAGTTCGCGTACATTTCCAGGCCATGCGTAGGATTCGAGTTTCTCAATCGCTGCATCGGTGATTTCTGGAATATTCGGAAAGCCGCCAGAATGTTTTGCGAGCAGCAAAATTGAGATAGGGAGAATATCGCCGGGGCGCTCGGCCAAGGCTTGCGTTGCCAATGGAAACACGTTGAGCCGATAATAAAGATCTTCGCGGAAGCGGCCGGCTTTGACTTCTTCCATCATATAGCGATTGGATGTTGCAATCACGCGCACATCAATCGGCACGGCTTTCGAACCACCAAGCGGCGTGACTTCTTTTTCCTGCAACACGCGCAGGAATTTTGCTTGCAGATGCGGTGCCATTTCCGACACTTCGTCGAGCAGCAGAGTGCCGCCATCGGCTGCGCGGAAAATGCCCTTGTTGGGCGTATGCGCGCCGGTGAAGGCACCCTTTTCATAACCAAACAGAAGCGCTTCAAGCATCGTATCAGGCACAGCGGCGCAATTGACGGCAATGAATGGCTCGCGGCTGCGCTTTGACGCATTGTGCAAGAATTTCGAGAGCACTTCTTTGCCGGTGCCTGTGGGGCCAACCAGCATCACCGTCACATCGCTCGCAGCAACGCGGCTTGCAAGGCGCAAAAGATTAAAGGTTTGCGGATCACCTGCGGCAACATTCTGATCCGTGTCGAGAAAACGTGCAGCCACTTCAGCGGCATAACGCCAGCCGGATTTGGATGGAACAAGTCGCAGAACCGATCCGTTAAACTCACCTTTGAGTGAAAATTTTTCTGCGGATTTATCGACCACAACAATGCGATCCGCTTTGAGTTTGCGACACCATCCAGCAAGGCCAGCAGCATCGGCAGCAAGGATCTTGGCTGCATCATGCGAGAGGATGAGGGCCGTTCGTGCCCAGGCATCGGTCTTGAGTGAACCAAGCGCCTTCATGTCGGTTGTGACAGTGTCATAGCCGCGCATGTGAAGATGGGTGATCCAGGCTTCGCCATCGGCAAGGCTGTCAGTGATGCAAAGAACCGTATTCATCGAGTGCTCCCTCGGGTCGTGTCCCGTTCGGAACCCATGAAAGCAACGATCTTGCCAAGTTTTCTTTGACGCCCTCGCTTCGGCGCAAAGGTTAATCGCCGTTAACGATTTAACACTTTGTTAAAACTCATAAATTTTTCATAAATTTTTTTCAAAATAAAATGCGAAAAAATCAGAAACTTTATCGCACATGGTCTCAAAATGCCGTCATGGAAAGGTTTTCGCAATGATCGGGCGTTAAACCGGCTTGTGGTTTTTATGTGTTTAGTCAAAAAATCGACAGTGTGGCGTGTTCGAGGGTAGTGCGTGATCGATCAGGATTATTCCCGGCTGTTGGATTTGCCGAGCGCCGCCATGCGGACAGTCTCCGATATGGTGGCCAAGGTCGCGCCTCTCGGGTCCACTGTTTTTATCCAAGGTCCCTCGGGCGCGGGTAAGGAAATCGTCGCGCGCGCGATTCATATTCTGTCAGACCGCGCTTCAGGGCCATTTGTTCCCGTTAATTGCGGCGCGATCCCGCGCGAGCTTCTCGAAAGCGAGCTGTTTGGCTATGAGAAGGGCGCCTTCACAGGTGCGATGCGCGATCGGCAGGGGTTGATGGAGCTGTCCGCGGGCGGCACCATGTTCCTCGACGAGATCGGAGATATGCCGCTTGATATGCAGGTGAAGCTCCTGCGCATGTTGGAAGAGCGGAGCTTTACTCGGGTCGGCGGCGCGCGCCCCATTTCGGTCAATGTGCGGTTTGTTTGCGCCACCCACCGCGATTTGCAGATTTTGATCGACGAGCAGAAATTCCGGGAAGACCTTTATTATCGGATCAATGTCTTCCCGATTGTGGTTCCCCCGTTGCGGGAGCGGCTGGAGGATATTCCGGCTTTGATCAATTCGATCAAAGAACGGTTTGAGGCGCAGGGCTTCCCGAAGCCACCCCGGCTCGTCGATGGGGCGATTGACGTCCTCAAATCGCATGATTGGCCCGGCAATGTGCGTGAATTGCGCAATGTGCTCGAGCGGTCAGGGGCGCTTTACGCGGATCGCGCCATTGATGCTCGCTTGATGCAGGAGATCCTGTTTCCCGGGCGGTCCCCTGAATCCGCCGAGGAGCAGGATGCCATTTGGAGCGCGCTGTCGGAATTCGCTGAAGATCAGGCCGTCATCGACGATCTCGAAGAGGAGGCGCAAGAAAGCGATCGTCTTCCCGACGCGTTGGACCGCGATCAGCTGATCCGCGCGCTGATCGGACACAGTGAGGGCTTTAGCCTGAAAGATCACATCGCCACGCTTGAAATGGACTTTATCCGGATCGCGCTTGCGGATTCCGACGGATCCGTATCGGGGGCCGCCCGGCTTTTGGGGATGCAGCGCACGACCTTGATCGAAAAAATGCGGAAATTTTCGATTCCGCGCCCAGATTAAGGATCAGACTGCCTTATTGGCGATGGAAGACCAAGCTTCGGCGATTTCCGTCATGGCTTTGCGCACTTCGGTCAGGCGCTCAACTGGCCGATCCTTGTTCGAGCCGATCAGCTGCCGGCGGGACCATTCATAAAATTCTGCCAGCGACTGGGCTACTTCGCCGCCTTTTTCAAAATCGAGGCTGGTCGAGAGGGCATAGACAATGGTGAGCGCCTTGCTGACGCCACTCGAGCGCGCGGTCACGTCATTGGACGAGATACCCAAAAGGGCCCGATCAATGGCTCCGAGCAGCTCTGAGAAGAGAATTTCCACCAAACGATGCCGGTTTGCCCCGGCGACCATGCAATCCTGTTCAACCTGTTCATAGGCGCGAAGAGCGTTTTGGTGCAGCATTGGGTGTATCCTGTTTCCGTGGTCTGGGAGGAAGACGGTCGTGACCCGATAAATTTTAAGCGGCGGAAAGTATTTTTCTCCAAAGGGCGGCTGAGGGTCGTTCGTAGGACTTGGCACGGGACTTGCTGAACTCATCCCGAAAGTGCTCTCGAACGGAGGTTCACATGCTCTCGGTTTCTATGGCTGGTCTCAATGCCGCGCAAAAGTCGATGGACGTTGTTTCCAACAATATCGCCAATGCCAATACGGTTGGCTTCAAAAGCTCAACGGCAAGTTTCGGGGATGTGTTCTCCAACGATCCCGCATCAGATCCTAAGACGGCGGTCGGTAGCGGTGTTCTGACGAGCGCAGTCACGCGCAACACCACGGCAGGGTCCGTTACCACAACAGGCCGCGTGACCGATCTTGCGATTGACGGTCGTGGCTTCTTCGTCGTCCGTGACCCATCGGCGCAGGGAGACAATTTCTCTTTTACGCAAGCGGGCAATTTCAGTCTCAACTCAGCGGGCTATCTCGTCGATAACAGCGGCAACCAGCTCATCGGCTT
>Ga0164296_1002740_pt1 | contig 17170 bp, 12 predicted proteins | sample GEODES057metaG_FD_113533 | JGI IMG/M metagenome (GOLD analysis project Ga0164296, IMG submission 113533) | Dystrophic lake water microbial communities from Trout Bog Lake, Wisconsin, USA - GEODES057 metaG | ecosystem: Environmental > Aquatic > Freshwater > Lake | place: USA: Trout Bog Lake... | reverse complement strand
GGAATCGGACGATAATTCACGGAATCGGAGGATGATTCATGGAATCGGAGGATGATTACATGTAATCAGACGATTATTCATGGAATTTTCGGACAATAGCATGAAGTCGACCGATTATTCACGGAATTTTCGGATAATTCCGTGAAGTCAACCCATTATTCACGGAATTTTCGGACAATAGCATGAAGTCAACCGATTATTCATGGAATTGAGCTTTTTTGGCATTTTTCCACCGTTGTTGGTGTTCTTCACCAACAACTTATTCAAACCATTTTTTATTTTTTAATTCGATTATGAAGGTTCATTTTATTGATGTTGGTGAAGAACACCAACATCGTCGTAAAAACTAAAAACTTTTATGACCGCTGAACTATAGTAGATTTAAAAGCGTAGTATTGCCGGAATGTTTGGTTGTTGCCAAACTTAATAAAATAATAACAGACAGTTTGACTATGAAAGATGAAAAGATGACACCTATTGAGATGATTGGACAAGATAAAAATGGAGAATTAGAAAAAGAAAAGGTGCATGTAGTTGACAAACTAATAGACTATATACCAAACGCTGTACTAAGTAGAACAATCCTTAAAAAAACGACTGGCAATGTAACCGCAATGGCGTTTGACACTGGCGAAGAAATAGGAGAAAAATCGGTGCCGTTTGATACTTATATACAAATAATAGATGGCTCGGCACACGTAACCATCGACAATACCAAACACAGCATCTCGTTGGGTAGTGGCATCGTAATTCCTGCACATCGCTTGCACGCCTTTAATGCCAATGAGAAATTTAAAATGCTTTCTACAATCATTAAAAGTGGTTATGAAGACTTTCCACCTGTTTTCTTTTAGAAATAAATAGGAGGATTTGAAGGGAAAGAGCATTTATTATCAGTACCTCCAATTCGGGTGAATAAACTTTTCCGCATCGTGAGGACACGAATCGGGGGCAATCGCCGAGTTTCGTGTCTTCACGAAACTCATTAAATGAAAAATTAGTTTACGCAAAGTTTCAATGTGAAACCCTTTAGTAAGTAGGTTTTAATCATTTCTTTCATTCAAATCATTTTATCATTGATAAATAGAACACAGCGTTATTAAATAACCCATTACTTTGCAAGCTATGACAATAGAACAAATTAAAGATATAAAAGACCGTGTAGTTGTCTTGGGGAGGTTTCTTTGACTACGCTAACCGCAAAAACAAAGTAGAACAAGACCGCCAACTATCTCTTTCTCCGGGCTTTTGGGACGACAACGAGCGTGCCACTGCCACCATGAAGGAAATAAAAGCAAACGAATATTGGATGAAGATTTACGAGCAAGTGGAAACTGCCGTGGAGGATTTTATTGTATTGTTCGATTATTGGAAAGAAGGCGAGGCAACCGAGGAAGAAACGAAAGCGGCATACACCGCCGCACTTGCCGCTGCAGAAGATGCAGAATTTAAAAGCACACTCAACAAACCAGAAGACGAGATGCCCGCAATTGTGCAGATAAACTCTGGTGCGGGTGGAACGGAAAGTCAGGATTGGGCTGAGATGTTGCTGAGGATGTACATCATGTACGGTCAAAAACAAGGTTGGAAAGTAACCGAAATTGATTATCAAGAAGGGGACGGTGCGGGGATAAAGACCGCCACCATACAGTTTGACGGACCTTTTGCTTATGGGTTTACAAAGAGTGAAAGTGGGGTTCATAGGCTAGTGCGCATATCCCCTTTTGATAGCAACGCCCGCCGGCATACCTCTTTTGCGAGTGTTTATGTTTATCCATTGATAGATGACAGTATAGAAATAACCATCCATCAGTACGATTTGGAATGGTCGTTCTCAAGGAGTGGCGGCGCAGGTGGACAGAATGTAAACAAGGTAGAAACGTCTGTGAGATTGATACACAAACCAAGTGGTTTCATCATTGAATGCCAGGTATACCGTACACAAGGAGAGAATAAGGAAGCTGCACTACAGATGTTGAAGAGCCGCCTCTACGAAGAGGAAATGCGCAAACGACAAGAGGTATTGGATGCCTCAAACTCCAAAAAGAAGAAGATAGAATGGGGAAGCCAGATAAGAAGTTATGTGTTCCATCCCTATAAAATGATTAAAGACCACCGCACCGATTATGAAGTAGGCAATGTTCAGCCAGTGATGGATGGCGAACTGGACGGGTTTGTAAAAGCCTATTTGATGATGGAGAAGGAGGATAATTAGATAGTAGATATTAGATAGTAGATAGTAGTCGTAAGCGATAAATTCAACTAATCATTTAAAACTAATATCTACTATCTAATAACTAATATCTAATTTAAATGTTTTTTTTACACTTATTCAAATAAGACTCCTATCTTAGCACCCTCAAATTGATAAGGGCTGTATGAAAAACAAGGATTCTCATGTTATAGGTGTTGATTACGGAACAGATTCTGTGCGTTCTATTATCGTTAATGCACTATCCGGTGAGGAAGTCGCCGCTTCCGTTTTCTATTATCCCCGTTGGAAACAAGGTTTGTATTGCAATGCTGCTATCAATCAGTTTCGCCAACACCCATTAGATTATATTGAGGGATTGGAATATACCATCAAAGATTGTTTGGCAAAAGCAGGTGAAAAGGTAGCTGCTAGTATTAAAGGTATATCGGTTGATACCACAGGCTCCACTCCTATTGCCGTAGATGAACACGGAACACCGTTGTCTTTACTCCCTGAATTTGAAAACAATCCCAATGCCATGTTCGTATTGTGGAAAGACCATACATCGGTAAAAGAAGCAGCAGAAATAAATGCCCATGCTGTTAAATTCGAGACCAATTACTTGCAATTTGTGGGCGGTATTTATTCTTCAGAATGGTTTTGGAGTAAATTGTTGTTTATACTTAGGGAAGATGAAGCCGTAAGAACCAAGATAGGCTCGTGGGTGGAGCATTGCGACTGGGTTCCTTTCTTATTAACAGGAGGGAACGATGTAACCAAACTGAAAAGAAGTGTATGTAGCGCAGGTCATAAATCATTATGGGCGAAAGAATTTGGAGGATTGCCACCAGATGATTTCTTTGCTTCGCTTGATCCATTGTTAAAAGGATTCACCAATAAATTATTCACGGATACAGCCACATCCGCCGAAGTTGCTGGAGTTATCTCCAAAGAATGGGCAGAAAAATTAGGTCTGCCAAACGATGTCGTGATAGGAGTAGGGGCATTTGACTGCCACATGGGTGCTGTAGGCGGACAAATAGAACCGTATTACTTGAGCAAGGTAATGGGTACATCCACTTGCGATATGTTGGTCGCACCTATTGAGGAAGTGGAGGGCAAATTAATTAAAGGAATCTGTGGGCAAGTACCGGGTTCTATTATTCCCGGCATGATGGGGATGGAAGCAGGGCAATCTGCATTCGGAGATGCTTATGCTTGGTTTAAAAATGTATTGGCATGGCCGATTGAACAACTATTACCACAAACCACCTTAATAGATTCTGCTACTGCAGAAGCATTAAAGAATGAAATAATAAACAAAATAATTGCTGAACTAAGCAAGGAAGCCTCGAAGATTGAAGTGGATGATAATGCAGAACTTGCAATAGATTGGCAAAATGGAAGACGTACACCCGATGCAAACCAGCTACTGAAAGGAGCATTTACAGGCTTAGGTTTGGGATCTGATGCACCAAAAACGTTCCGTGCATTGGTGGAAGCTACTTGTTTTGGAGCGAAAAGAATAGTGGATAGATTCATTGAAGAAGGCATACCTGTAAAAGGATTGATAGGTTTGGGAGGGGTAGCAAAGAAGTCGCCTTTCATCATGCAAATGATGGCAGACGTGATGGATATGCCTATCCGAATTCATAAAAGTGAACAGACTTGTGCCTTGGGTGCAGCGATGTTTGCGGCAACTGCAGCAGGAATTTATGATAAGGTGGAGGATGCGATGCAAGTAATGGGACAAGGTTTTGATGCTGAATATCATCCGAATCAGAAATTAGTTCCTATCTATGCAGAACGATACAAACAGTACATTTCTTTGGGTGGATTTATTGAAAATGGTATTGCTTAATCAAACATAAATATGAAAAAAACGATTTGCTTATCAGCTATTTCCCTGTTTCTATTCGGTGGGAAAATAGTAGCACAAGATGCTAAAAACACTGTAATTACAATTAATGCCAATGAAAAAATTGGTGACATTAGCCCACAGTTTTATGGATTGATGACAGAAGAAATCAATTACTCTTATGATGGAGGCTTGTACGGCGAACTAATCAGGAACCGTGCATTTAAAGACAATACTAAAGAACCAGAACATTGGTCATTGATAAAAGAAGGAAATGCCGATGGAGAAATAGCTCTGGATAGTATTGCACAAGAAGGTACTGCTTTGACAAGAAATCTTCAATTAACCATAAACTCTGCCGATGAAAAAAGCAGGATAGGCATTTCTAATGATGGCTTTTGGGGGATTCCAATAAGAAAAAATAAAAGATACAATGCTTCTTTTTATGCAAAGACTGATGCCATTTTCAATGGGCAACTGATGGTTACATTGGAAAGCAGCGATGGAAAGAAAATTTATGACAGTGCCATTGTTTCTAGCGTCTCTGGTGATTGGAAAAAATATACCGTTACGTTGGCAACAAAGAAGTCAACAGATACCACTTCAAATGGTCGTTTTGTAATCACGGCAAAGAGTAAAGGCACAATTTGGTTTAGCCTTGTTTCTTTATTCCCCCCTACTTATAACAACAAAGCAAATGGTAATCGAAAAGATTTAATGAAATTATTAGCGGATATGCATCCTGGGTTTCTTCGCTTCCCTGGAGGCAATTATCTTCAATCTAATACAGTAGAAAACCGTTTTGATTGGAAAAAAACTCTAGGGGATATTTCTCAACGTCCTACACATAACAATGATTCTTGGCGCTATCATTCTTCTGACGGCATGGGGTTGATGGAGTTTTTGGGATGGTGTGAGGACTTACACATGCAACCATTATTGGCAGTATTCGATGGACTTACATTGAACAGAAAAGCACAACCAATTACAGGAGATTCTCTAAATATCTATGTACAGGATGCCTTGGATGAAATAGAGTTTGCAATTGGTGACGCTACTACTAAATGGGGTTCATTAAGGGCTAAATTAGGTCATCCTACTCCTTACAATTTACATTATGTGGAGGTAGGCAATGAAGATTTCTTGGATAGAAAGAAAACGACCGACCTACGTTTCCCTCCTTTTTACAATGCTATTAAAGCTAAGTATCCCGACTTGCAAGTTATTGCTAGTGGTCACGTTGTTTCAAAGACTGACGTAGAAGACCAACACTTTTATTTTCCTTTTACGAAGGCATTTAAGTTAGCGCACCAATATGATGATTATAAAAGGACAGACCCGCCCGTTTTTGTTGGCGAATATGCTTGCAGGGAAGGAGTGCCGACCACAAATATGTTGGGTGCTTTGGGAGATGCAATGTTGTTAACTGGCTTAGAGCGTAATGCCGACATTGTAAAGATGAGTTGTTTTGCGCCTTTATTTGTGAATGTAAATCCAGGTGCTATGCAATGGAAGGGGGATTTAATAGGTTATAATTCTTTGACCAGCTATGGTTCGCCTTCCTATTATATGCAGAAAATATTTGCCCATAATCTAGGAGACCAAAGTGTAAAATCTACTATTGCAAATGTTCCTTTAGTGGCAGATACCACTGAGCAATTGTTTTATTCAGTAACAAAAGACAGTAAGACTGGGACGCTGTTCTTGAAGGTGGTCAATGTTTCCGAAACAAACCAAACACCTACAATTGATATTAATTCAGCTAAACAAATAGTTGCTCAAGGGCAAGAAACAGTACTTACATCAGAAAAAGTAACTGATACAAACTCGCTAGACAATCCTGATAATATAGTGCCGGTTACAAGCGTTGCAAAAGGATTAAGCAGTCATTTTACTTATACTTTCAAACCACATTCTGTAACTGTTTTAAAAATATTGACAAGATAAGTTGTAACGATATTTAACAATTAACTTATGTACACACACATCAAACAAGAAGCTTACGAGGCAAATATGCAGTTGCCTAAGTTGGGTTTGGTACTTTTTACCTTCGGGAATGTAAGTGCTGCCGATAGAGGTCTGGGCGTATTTGCCATCAAACCTAGTGGTGTTCCATACGAGGATTTAACGCCTGATAAGATGGTAATTGTGGACTTTGAAGGCAAAACAGTTGAGGGCAATCTTCGCCCTTCTTCCGATACGCAGACTCACGCTGTGTTATACAAACATTGGGAAAAGATAGGCGGCGTTGTTCATACACATTCAACTTATGCAACTTCTTGGGCACAGTCACAAAGGGATATTCCCATTTTTGGGACTACTCATGCCGATCATAATACAGTGGACATTCCTTGTGCTCCACCAATGAGCGATGAGATGATTAAGGGAAATTATGAGTACGAAACAGGCTTCCAAATTATGAATTGTTTTGCAGAAAAAGGTTTGGATTATAAGGAAGTAGAGATGGTTTTGGTTGGTAACCATGCGCCTTTTACTTGGGGAAAGGATGCCGCAAAAGCAGTTTACAACAGTGCCGTTTTGGAATCTGTAGCACAAATGGCCTACTTGACAGAGTTGATTAATCCATCAGCACCTCGATTAAAAGACGCATTGATTAAGAAACATTATGAAAGAAAGCATGGACCGGATAGTTATTATGGACAGTAAGTTAGTTATGAAATATGAACTATGAAATATGAGTTCTAAATGAGTATCATTAATCTCATTCAAATCATTGAATCACTTTAAACATTTAATCATTATTATGAAAAAGTTCTCTTATTTATTATTGATTGCAGCAGTATTTGCTTGCAAAAGCAAGCCAGCGGTTAGTGACCGCACTAATTTCCCCATTACAGAAACGGTTTTTGGAAAGATTGACACCGCTACCGTTACTGAATATACCATTATCAATAAAAATGGTATGTTGGTGAGTATCCTTAATTACGGCGGCACCGTTACTAAAATCATTACAAAAGACAAAGCTGGTAATGACGGCGATGTTATCCTTGGTTATGATTCTTTGAGCGGATACCTTCAAAAAGGCAATCCTTATTTTGGGGTTTTGGTGGGCAGATATGCAAATCGAATTGCAAAAGGGAAATTCACTTTGGATGGAAAAGAATATAAACTCGCCACAAACAATGGTGCAAATGCCTTGCATGGTGGACTTAAAGGTTTTGATAAAGTAATCTGGACGGTAGAGAAATTGCCTGGAGATAGTAGTATTCAATTGACCTATAAAAGCAAGGATGGCGAGGAAGGTTATCCAGGAAATGTGACTGCGACTGTGGTTTATTCCCTCTCTTCAAACAATGAATTAAAGATAGTTTACAAGGCTACAACCGATAAACCAACGCCTGTTAACCTCACTAATCATTGCTATTTTAATCTTTCTGCCGGGGCAGATTCTACGATTACCAATCACGAATTATTTATTCAGGCAGATAAATATACTCCCGTGGATACTACTTTGATTCCTACGGGAAAGATTGAATTGGTAAAAGGAACCCCCTTTGATTTTACTGTTCCTAAATTGATTGGGAAGGATTTGGACAAAGTGCAAGGGGGATACGACCATAACTGGGTATTAAACAGAACAGGAACTGGACTGGAAAGGATAGCTACTGTTTATCACGCGGCATCGGGCAGATTTATGGAAGTATTTACTACCGAGCCGGGCATACAGTTTTATAGCGGTAACTTTTTGGATGGGACATTGACAAATACAAAGGGCGGAAAGAAATATGTGCAGCACGCAGCCCTTTGTTTGGAGACGCAGCATTTCCCTGACAGTCCAAATGAGCCATCGTTCCCCAATACCATCTTAAAACCGGGTGAAACCTATACCCACACTACGGTTTATAAGTTTTCGGTTAAGTAAAGGAAGGTGTAAAAGGCTGTCCCGATTTCTTTGCGGGACATACGGATTTATGATTCGGACATACGGAAAGGGCTTTCGGACGTACGAAAATAAAATCGGGACATACCGCAAAGACATCGGGACATACGAAAATAACTTTCGGACATACGGAAAAGAAAAGCGGACATGCGGAAAAGAGAAGCGGACATGCGGAAATCTTTTTTGGGGCATAAAAATGGAATAAATAAGTTCATTTATAAATCATTTTATCATTCAAATCATTAAATCACAATTATGATCAACTTAAAAGAATTAGAAGTTTGGTTCGTTACCGGCAGCCAACATTTGTATGGAGAAGAAACTTTGCAAAAGGTGGCAGAGCATTCTCAAATCATCGCAGCATCGCTCAATGATGCCCATCAAATTCCGGTAAGGGTAGTTTTTAAACCTACGGTAAAATCTACCGAAGAGATATTTGCGGTGTGTCAAGAGGCAAATGTGGCGAAGAATTGCATCGGAATCATTGCGTGGATGCACACCTTTTCCCCAGCCAAGATGTGGATTGGCGGCTTGAAAATTTTGCAGAAACCTTTGCTACATTTTCATACACAATTTAATCGGGATATTCCTTGGGGAACGATTGATATGGACTTTATGAACCTGAACCAAAGCGCACACGGCGATAGGGAATTTGGTTTTATGATGACCCGTATGCGTTTGAACAGAAAGGTAGTTGTGGGGCATTGGCAAGATGAGGAATCGCTTGGAAAGATAAACGATTGGTTGCGGGCGGCTGCGGGTTGGCACGATTGGCAGGGGGCAAAGTTTGTCCGTTTTGGAGATAATATGCGTTATGTTGCCGTTACGGATGGAGATAAAGTAGAAGCGGAAATAAAGTTTGGCTACTCTGTAAATACGCATGGCATTGGAGATTTGGTTAAAGTTATCAATGAAGTTGGCGATGATGCAGTAGATGTTTTGGTAGCAGAATATGCGGATAGTTATGTGTTGGCACCCTCGTTATTGAAAGGTGGCGAGCAACACGAATCATTACGCGATGCGGCAAGAATAGAATTGGGTTTGGAAGCTTTCTTGGTTGCAGGAAACTTCAAAGGGTTTACAGATACTTTTGAAGATTTACATGGCATGAAACAGTTGCCGGGTATTGCTGCGCAAAGATTGATGTCAAAAGGCTATGGTTTTGCAGGTGAAGGCGATTGGAAAACGGCCGCTTTGGTACGGGCAATGAAAGTGATGGGCAGTGGTTTGAAGGGTGGAAATTCTTTTATGGAAGATTACACCTACCATTTTAACCCTGATAATAGAATGGTTTTGGGGGCACACATGTTGGAAATCTGTCCTTCTATAGCTGATAAAAAACCAAGTTGCGAGATTCATCCTTTGAGAATAGGCGGCAAGGCAGACCCAATTCGTTTGGTGTTTAATTCAGCACCGGGCCCTGCCATTAATGCGTCAATTGTTGATATGGGCAATCGTTTCCGTTTGTTGGTTAATGAAGTAATGGCAGTTGCTTCGTTACATACTTTGCCAAAACTTCCTGTTGCAAGGGTATTGTGGAAACCATATCCCAACATGCACACAGGTTGTGCCGCTTGGATTTTGGCTGGAGGTGCCCACCATACTTGCTACAGTCAGAACCTTACTGCCGACAACTTGCAAGACTTTGCTGAAATGAGTGGGATAGAATTTGTTTTGATTGGAAAAGAAACAAATCTGTACCAATTTAAGAATGAGTTGAGATGGAATGAAGCAGCGTTTAAATAGTTATAAGTTATGAGTTGTTTCTCATAACTCATAATTTTGCCCTTCATATTTCATACTTCATATCTCATATTTCCGCTAATGAACTCTTATCAAAATGTACCCCGTCACCTACTCGCAATAGATTGCATCATCTTTGGTTTTGATGGAGAAGATTTAAAAGGCTTATTTATTAAAAGAAAGCTGGAACCTCAGAAAGGCAACTGGTCTTTGATGGGTGGCTTTGTCGCCGAAACAGAAAGTGTAGATACCGCGGCTGAAAGGGTATTGTTTGAATTAACCGGACTCAATAATGTGTACATGGAGCAATTGCACTGCTATGGCGAGTTGGAAAGGGACACACATTCGAGGGTTGTTTCCATTGCTTATTTCGCTTTGATAAAGATTGCCGATTATAATGATGAGGTCTTGAAAGAACACGATGCCAGTTGGATTAGCCTGAAAGAGTTACCAGAATTAATATTCGACCACCACCAAATGGTAGAGGATGCCAAAGAAAGGTTACGCCAGAAAGTAGCAAACCATCCAATTGGTTTTGCATTGTTGCCAGAGAAATTCACATTACGACAGTTGCAGACATTGTATGAAGCCATCTATGAAACCCCTTTGGATAAAAGAAACTTCACCCGCAAGATATTCTCTTTGGATATTATCAGAAACACTGGAGAGAAAGAAAGGACAACTTCTCGTAAAGGCTCTTTTTATTTTGTATTTGAGGAAGAGAAATACAAGCAATTGGAAAAAGAGGGCTTGAAGTTTATATAGGTTCTATAAAAGAAAAAGCAATCTTTTAATAGGATTGCTTTTTTTATTACTTAACTGACAGTTGCTACTATGATTAATCTAACTTCAACACTGCCAAAAACGCTTCTTGTGGTACTTCTACGTTTCCTATCTGACGCATACGTTTCTTACCTTCTTTTTGCTTTTCTAATAGTTTTCGTTTACGGCTGATATCCCCACCGTAACATTTGGCTGTAACGTCTTTACGCATTGCACTAATGTTTTCACGAGCAATAACTTTTGCTCCAATTGCGGCTTGTATTGCAATTTGGAACTGTTGCTTTGTTAACAATTCTTTTAGCTTTTCACAAAGCTTTCTGCCAAAGTCAGCCGCACGGCTACGGTGTATCAAGGCACTCAACGCATCCACTTTTTCTCCATTAAGCAATATGTCCATTTTCACAATGTCTGCATCACGCATACCTATTGGGGTATAATCGAAGGACGCATAACCACGTGTTTGACTCTTTAGTTTATCATAAAAGTCAAATACTATCTCGGTCAAAGGCAATTCGAAGGTAAGTTCTACCCTTGTAGGAGTAAGGTAAGATTGGTTCAGTAATATGCCACGTTTGCCCAAGCAAAGAGTCATTATGTTGCCAATATAATCTGGGGATGTAATAATCTGGGCGCGTATATACGGTTCCTCAATCCTATCAATCCGTGTAGGTTCAGGCATTTCAGATGGATTATTTACGATTACTTTTTCACCCTTAGAAGTGTAAGCTATGAATCCCACATTGGGTACTGTAGTGATAACAGTTTGATTAAACTCACGCTCCAAACGCTCTTGGATAATCTCCATGTGAAGCAATCCAAGGAAGCCGCAACGGAAACCAAAGCCCAATGCTTGTGAAGTTTCCAACTCAAAAGTAAGGGAAGCATCATTCAATTGCAACTTATCCATACAATCTCTCAACTCTTCAAAAGCATCTGTTTCCACAGGAAAGATGCCCGCAAATACCATTGGTTTTACTTCCTTGAAACCATTAATCATCTCTCCAGGATTGTTTGCAAGGGTAATCGTATCCCCTACTTTCACCTCTTTTGCGTTCTTTATCCCCGTAATGATATAGCCCACATCACCTGCTTTTACTTCTTCTTTCGGGGTCATGGTTAGTTTCAACACGCCAACCTCATCCGCATTATAATCGGATCCGGAAGCAATGAAACGTATCTTGTCATTCTTCTTTAGTACTCCATTCAATATGCGATAATAAATAATAATCCCCCTGAAACTATTATAAACACTGTCAAATATCAATGCTTGAAGTGGCGCATCGTAATCTCCTTTAGGGGCGGGGATACGTGCAATAATGGCTTCCAATATCTCCTCGATACCAATGCCACTCTTGCCACTTGCCAATAAAATATCCTCTACTTTACAACCAATCAAATCAATAATCTGGTCTTGCACCTCCGGAATCATCGCCCCATCCATATCAATCTTGTTGATAACGGGAATGATTTCCAAATCATTCTCTATGGCTAAATATAAATTACTGATGGTTTGCGCTTGGATACCCTGACTAGCATCCACCAACAACAATGCGCCTTCGCAAGCAGCAAGGGCACGGCTTACTTCATAGCTAAAATCTACGTGACCGGGTGTGTCAATCAGGTTCAACACATAATTAGTCCCTTTAGATGGGTAGTTTATTTGTATGGCGTGGCTCTTGATGGTGATTCCTTTTTCACGTTCCAAGTCCATATCGTCCAATACTTGGTTCATCATATCCCGTTCACCAATTGTTTTGGTGTGTTCCAGTAAACGGTCTGCCAATGTACTTTTCCCGTGATCGATGTGTGCGATGATGCAAAAATTCCTGATATTCTTCATAACTGTCGCAAATATAGCGGAGTGGAAGGCAAATTGAGAATTGGCAGTGAATAGTTAGTGGTGAATGAGGAAGTTTAACCTTATTGTTTTTGGTTTGAAGAGGGTCTTATTGTACTAATTTCTATTAAACCAATTCTTAATTTTTACTCCGTTTAAGCGTTCAAAGTCTTTTATATTGTTATGCAATAAATCCAAAGGATTTTGATTTAAAGTAGATTTTCTGAGAATTTAAAGTGTTATTAAACCGTCGCAGCTAAGATTTTTTTTAAATTAATGAAACATTCCCTTCCTCTATTTACTAACTAAAAGCCTCTGTTTATACTTGCAAATGCCTTCATAAAGCCTATTTATGCTTTTTGGGCTTGTTCCTTTCGTCTTAGGACAACCTTATTAAGCGAAATGAATGAGTCATTAAACGAAATGAACCATTCATTAAGCGAAATGAACTCCTCATAAGACGAAATGAATCATTCATTAAGTGAAATGAATATGTCAAAGACGAAATGAATCACTCATTAAGCGAAATGAATGAGTCATAAGACGAAATGAACCTCTCCCGAGACGAAGGGAACCTTTCCCTAGACTTCTGTTTTTAGTAAATTGGAGAAGTTGGGACGTTCAAAAAAGCAGGAAACGGAAGTATTGAATAATCAATTAAAGTTCTTTTTAGCGAATACAATTCACAGAACTGGCAAGAATAGGAAATTGTGATTTCCTGAATCAGTTACACCATTAATGCTAATCCCACTATTTCAACAAAAGAGGGGAATATTAAAGTAAAGGGTGTGATCACCAGAATAACTACTTACTCCCTTTTAACCCTGATGAACTTTATAACTCCTAATACAAAAAACACTTGGCAGAAACCATTAGTTATGGCAACAATCACATCGATAATTGGTAGCCTACGATGAAAATGAATTTCGTCGGCAGCATATATCATATTGGCTGCAAGCAAAAAAACTAGGGAAAGGGTAAACAAAGGGTGTATTCTCTTTAAATCTCCGCCCCCCCACATGTTTACAGTTAACATTGCCACCGAAGAAAGAACTAGAGTATGGGCATAAAGTGCCATCGTATTAAACTCGGAGTTGATGCCTACAAGTTTGTATAGAAAAAGCATAGATAGAAGGAGTGTAACAAAAAAGGCTGGCACTGCTTTTTTAACATAAAAGAAAAAGCTCTCTTCTTTTGTGGTATTTATTTGTATGGAAACCAATATAATGCAATAGATAATATAAGCGGATGAATAAATATAAAGCCAGGCTGTCCAAAAAAAAGTGTTAGACAATAACCCAAACACATCTCCTGCCCAAGTAAATAAAAAAGCTGCATATAGAAGCAATCGAGCAGTATATGTATTGGGGGAACTCCTTACGTTGAAGGCTGTGTTGCTCATAAACCAAAGCATTAAGCAGGGCATCAAAACAGCCTTGGAATAAAAGCGTGAACTAAATTTTCCGTTGTAAAGAAAATAACAATCGAGGGTAAGAAAAATAAAATAAATGAAGAGCAAATAATATTTTTCGAGAACGGTTTTATCATTACTCATGGCAAAAAAGTTTGGTTGAGGAAGGAAAGATAAGAATTATCACGTGAAATGGTATTATTGATGAGAAAAAGGCATAAAAAAACTTCCTGAAACTCTGACTGGAGCAAAAGGAAGTTTTATTCTGTGATCCGGATTGGATTACTAATACTACCTCTCATTTCTTCAATTTACCCTACAATTCAATGTTTATAAGTGTTTCAGAAAATACAAAAAGCAGCCAAACGCTTTCAAATGTGAACAAATAAGCCAAATGTTTACCCCATTGTTTACCCCAGTCTGCACTAAATAGCTTATATTTACTGATAACTAAATAAATATGGCTAGTGTTTCAGTCGTTTTCCGCAAAGACAAAATCAATAAAAAAGGGTTAGCCCCGATACATTTCCGAATAATTAAAGATAGAAAAGTAAGTTACATTGCTTCCACTATTTTAATTCCAGAGGATAGTTGGGATGCTGATAAGCAAAAGATTAAAGGTAAGCACCAAAACAGTGCAAGGCTAAATTCATTGCTAACGAACAAGTTTGCAGAATTGCAAGATAATGTTTACGAGTATGAAACTACCCATAAATCAACAACTACGAGCCAGTTAAAAGAATCAATCTATGGCAAAAAGCCATTGTTCTTTTTCGTCTTTGCTGAAAAGGCAAATGAAACATTTCTTAAAGATGGCAAAATTGGCACTTATGATAAAAACAAAGCCATCATTGCCAAGCTAAAAGCGTTTGCAAATTCTAGTGGTTTAACTTTCCAAGATATTACCCCGGACTATCTTTCCAAGTACCAACGTTATTTAAAAGACACTTTGAACAATAAAACTAATACTGCAAACAACAGTTTGAAGTTTATAAATCAAATGTTCAAGCAAGCCTACAATCAGGATTTAATAGAACACAATATTATCCCTTTCAATAAGTTCAAGATAAAAGCAGAAAGTACCGAACGTTTTTATTTGTCAGAGGGCGAACTTAGTTTGATAGAAAACTACTACCCTACTCCAGGCACTAAAATGGTGTTGCACAGGGATATGTTTGTTTTTGCTGCCTATGCAGGAGGCATTAGGGTTTCCGATATGCTGCAATTAAAATGGAAATATTTTGATGGTACGAATCTAAACATAACCATGAAAAAAACTGGTGGTCAAATTTCTATTAAGGTACCGGATAAGGCTTTGGCTATTATGGAGAAATATAAAGTAATTGAAAGCAACAACAATGATTATATCTTTCCAGTTTTATCAAATGATTTAGATATTCATGATGCAAGAGCTTTGGATAGTGCTTTAAGTAGTGCCACCGCCCACATCAATAAAAATTTAAGGTTCATTGCAGGGAAGATAAACTTAGACAAGCCCCTTTCTTTTCACATTAGCCGTCATACATGGGCAACTAGGGCTTTACGAAAAGGGATGAGTATAGATAAGGTTTCAAAACTTATGGGTCACGCACAGCTAAAAGAAAAACAGATTTATGCAAAAATCATTAATTCAGAACTTGATAAAGCGATGGATATTTTTAACGATTAAACAAGCCATTAGGGCAAAATATTAGCTCCTATTGGACTTGAAATATCTACACAAATGAGATTAGAATTAGCCCAATACAATAGTATTCTTTTTGATGATTTAAGGCCATGGCTTCCAGAAAACAAATCGGAAATAAAATTCCAACAAAAGCTGAACCCCACATTCAATTTCAAAAAAGAAGATATAGATGATTTGGAAAAAGACGTTTTCGAAGTCTTAAAAGATCATCCATACTTAATGCCAGATGATGAACTTATCTTAAAGATTAAAGACAATGAAATCACAATAAGTGGTACAAAAGATGAAATGTTTGAGCCTCTTATTGACATTGACCTTCCACTTTTCTTCAACTACAAAACAGAATATTATTACTACCTTATAACGAATGAGGAGACTAAAATAATCAAGAAACTCCATGAAATCCTTGCTGTATCTGAAAACGAAGCAGAGCAAAAGTTTCTGCTTAACACTGCTTATCGTAGAATTATCTATTTTCTGGGTGAAACAGGCATGCTTTTAAAACAGATTGACAATACAGATGATTTGGTGTACGATATATTACCCGAGGATGAAATTCAAGCAGAGAAGAAAATCAATAGCTATATCCTTTCAATCTTTAAAACAATCCTTATTCGGCTAATTTTCGACATACAAAACAGTTTTCCTGATTTACTAAATTTAAAAAAACTAACTGAAGATGATATTTATATAACCATATTACACCAAATCCCTCCATCAATAACAACTCTTCACATTATAGTAATGATGGATGTAGCAAGAGCGAAATACTACATCTCAAAAGTGACATATTCTAAAGAAAAAACCTTAGATTATTTACTGGAAACAATGGAAATTCTTGTTCTGTATTTCAGTACAAAGATAAATTCAAAAGAAAGAGCCAGTGGTATTAAAAAATTAGCTGAGAACATTCAGGCTTTTGAGAACCTATTGTATGTTATGGAATTTGGCTATGATAATGAAAACCCGACTTATGAAGACCTAGTTTCAACAGATTTTCAAGAAGAAATTTTCACACATGCGAGCAAAAATATAACGAGCCAGTTGGAAAAGCAAGCGCATCCCCTAAACCGTCTAGTAATAATAAATAAATTAGAAAAGGACGTTTCATTCTTAAAATCAAAAATCCAAGTTGATGAAAATATACTATTCCCTTCTATTCCAAGACGCATTTTGGTAATGCTATTGAACAATAAAACTTATTTGAATGCTAATCTAAGTATAGATTTATCGAAAGTAATTGAAGCCAAGACGAAACACTTAAAAACAAACTTATCGGTTCCCCAATTAGCATACCTTTTTAAAATGCTAATGGATAGTAAGCCAGATATTTTCGATGTCAAAACTAATAAGGAATTGTATCAGTTTATAGAAGCAAACTTTACAACAAAAGGAAAAGATGAAGGACCATCTGTAGCAAGTTTGAATAATCTTTATAGTGATGTTGACAAAGAAGTAGCTAGTTTTTGGGCAGATCGACTTAGAAAGATGCTTGAAGATGCCCGTAAAGTATAATTTTTATCATATCCAAAACCCTTTCCCACATTGAGTTTCAGCAGGGGTTGTACAACCCCTTACAACCCCAAATATTGCACTAACTTACTCATTTTTGCTTTGTTCAATTAAATAATAACGAACTAATAGTGTCCCAAACGTTTTAAGATTATTATTATTGCCAGCGTTAAAGCCCTTAAAATTGATATTTTTAGAAAAGAACCCCCTGTGGGCTAATTTTATCTGTCTCTATATGTTCTTC
>Ga0164296_1002739_pt1 | contig 17179 bp, 16 predicted proteins | sample GEODES057metaG_FD_113533 | JGI IMG/M metagenome (GOLD analysis project Ga0164296, IMG submission 113533) | Dystrophic lake water microbial communities from Trout Bog Lake, Wisconsin, USA - GEODES057 metaG | ecosystem: Environmental > Aquatic > Freshwater > Lake | place: USA: Trout Bog Lake... | reverse complement strand
GGCGAAGATCCGCTCGATTCAAGCCGGCCGGACCACATGTCGCGAGGCGATTCGCTTCGTCGGTGATGAGCGACATTTGCGACAAATACCACGGGTCAATTTTGGTGGTCTCAAAAATGGCCTCCTGTGGAATTCCTCGCCGAAGGGCCGCTGCCACCAGAAACAAACGATCAGGGGTTGGAACTGCGCACGCATCGAGCAGCTCCGCATCACTCAGACCTACTGCGGCCGCTTCCTCATCGGCGGTCACGAGTCCGTCACGGCCCTGCTCGAGCGAACGCATTGCCTTTTGCAATGACTCAGGGAAGGTGCGCCCTATTGCCATCACCTCGCCCACTGACTGCATGCGCGTTCCCAAGATCCCATCAGCGCCTGGAAGCTTTTCGAAAGCCCAGCGAGGCACCTTGGTAACGACATAGTCAATGGTTGGCTCAAAACTTGCTGGCGTTGCCCGGGTGATGTCGTTGACAATCTCGTCAAGGCGATAGCCAACAGCCAGACGGGCAGCAATTTTCGCAATCGGAAATCCTGTCGCTTTTGATGCAAGCGCGCTCGAGCGGGAGACACGAGGGTTCATTTCGATGACGATGCGCCTGCCGTCATCAGGGTTCACAGCAAACTGCACGTTCGATCCGCCAGTTTCGACCCCGACGCGACGCAAGACTGCAAACGCATCGTCTCGCATCTCTTGATATTCCACGTCCGAAAGCGTTTGCGCAGGTGCCACGGTGATGGAATCGCCCGTGTGCACGCCCATGGGGTCCACATTCTCAATCGAACAAACGATCACGCAGTTGTCTGCGGCATCTCGCATCACTTCGAGTTCGTATTCTTTCCACCCGGCAATGGATTGCTCGACCAAAATTTGGCTCACGGGACTAGCAGCTAATCCTTCTGACGCGAGTTGTTCAAAGTGTGCGCGATCAGGCGCAATTCCTGTTCCTTGTCCACCAAGAATGAAGGAAGGTCGCACCATGATGGGGAAGCCGATACGTTCGGCGATCTCGATAGCTTCTGCCAAGTTGTGAGCAAAGCCAGATTCGGGAACAGCAAGACCAATTTCAGTCATCGCCGTCTTGAACTTGTCGCGATCCTCAGCGGTTTCTATCGCTTCAGGTCGGGCACCAATGACTTCGACGCCAAAGCGCTCAGGCACACCACGCGCCACAAGTTCCATCGTGAGGTTCAACGCCGTCTGCCCACCCAAGGTCGGCAAGATTGCATCGGGACGCTCTCGCTCAATAATGGCAGTGAGGACCTCGACGTCGAGGGGCTCGACGTAGATGGCATCGGCCGTCGCCGGGTCCGTCATGATCGTTGCGGGGTTCGAATTCGCGAGGATGACGCGATAGCCCTCTTGGCGCAACACGCGGCACGCCTGCGTACCTGAGTAGTCGAATTCGCAAGCTTGACCAATGATGATGGGCCCAGAGCCGATCACCAAGATTGAGTGCAGATCATCTCTCCGTGGCACGTCTTAACTCCTCTTGGCCGCGGTAATGCGAGCGGCAAACTCATCGAATAGATAGGACGCGTCATGAGGACCCGGTCCCGCTTCGGGGTGATGCTGGACACTGACAGCGTCTGCACGTTCAATCGCGATGCCCTCAATGACGCCATCGTTGAGATTGACGTGCGTCACCACCGCACCAGGCACTGAGCCCTCGAGGACGGCGTAGTTGTGATTTTGCGCAGTGATCTCTACTTGTCCCGTTGCTACGTGCTTGACGGGGTGGTTTGAGCCATGATGCCCAAACGGCAGTTTGTATGTTTCTCCACCGAGGGCGCCAGCGAGGACTTGGTGCCCGAGGCAAATGCCGAGCAGAGGTCGAGTACCTACAAGATCAGCAACCGTCGCCGCCACTCCCCCAAGGGCTCCTGGGTCACCGGGCCCATTGGACAAGAAGATGCCATCGGGATCCAAACTCAGGATTTCTGCTGCACTCGTTCCCGCCGGAACGACCTCCACCGTGGCGAAGCGAGCGAGGTGGGCCAGGATCGTCCGCTTGATACCAAGATCGAGTGCCACGACGCGAAGTGGACCATTGCCAACCCGATAGGCCTCAGTCGTCGACACCACCGAGGCCAAGTCCATACCGTCCGTGCCTTTCGCCGCCTGAGCTGCTGCGGTCACTTCCTCGAGGGAACTCGAGCCAAAAGCACATGGCAGCGCTCCATGATCTCGAAGGTGGCGGGTGAGACGACGGGTATCGATTCCTGTGATGGCAGGAACGCCTTCGCGTCGAAGAAAGGACTCAAGGTCACCCTCGGCACGCCAGTTTGAATGCAAGGGCGGAAGATCTCGCACGATGACCCCAGAAAGGAAGGCCCGTCGCGATTCGTCGTCTCGCCCTGTCACCCCATAGTTCCCGATGTGCGGATACGTGAAGGCGACTACCTGGCCGGCATAACTGGGATCAGTGATGACTTCTTGGTAGCCACTCAGCGCCGTATTGAACACTGCCTCGCCAGTCGCTATCGCTCCATCAAGAAGTGAACCGGCGGCCTCTCCTTCAAACGTCGACCCGTCACTGAGGACGAGATAGGCACCAGGCCTCATGATACCAACTCCCCATCGAGAACAACCACTGCACCAGTTGCAATGGTGTGACGAATTCCAGCGGCCAAGGTGCGTCCCACATAGGGGGTGTTCCTCGAACGACTTTGCAAGCGATCGGGATCGACCACGGGTCGAGCCGAAGGGTCGATGACAACAAGATTTGCGTCTTCCCCCACCGACAGGTCACCTCCGTGCGAACTCAGGCCAGAGAGTCGGGGATCGCCAGCACGCAATTTTGCGATGCGAGCCGGCGTTCGGCTCAAGACATCGAAGACTCGAACAGGATCCGCTCCTTCGCCACCAAGCGCTTCAATCGTCAAGGCGAGTGCAGTTTCGAGTCCCAACATGCCCGGAGCTGCCTCATCGAATGGTCGGTCCTTGGCCTGGGGAGCGTGCGGAGCATGATCGGTTGCCACCGCGTCCAGGCTTCCCTTTGCGAGACCTTCTCGGAGGGCCGCAACGTCTGCAGCGCTGCGTAGCGGAGGGTGCACCTTGTAGACCGTGTCAAAACTCGCACAGAGATCTTCTGTCAAGGTCAGATGGTGTGGCGCAACTTCGGCAGTGACGACAACGCCGCGAGAGCGCGCTTCATTCAGCAACGCCAAAGACCGGGCCGTGGAGAGATGCAAGAGGTGAAGCGCACATTTTGTGTCTTCCGCCAAGAGCAAATCTCTTGCCACCATCGCTTCTTCAGCGAGTCCGGGACGTCCCACGAGGCCGAGTCGCGCTGAAAGTGCACTTTCGTTCATGCAACCGCCTGCCGCCAGGGCTTCATCCTCGCAGTGCTCTGCGAGCGTCACCCCGAGTCCTTCGGCATATTGCATTGCTCGACGCATCAGGCCGGAGTCCTGGACCCCCATACCGTCATCGGTAAACAACGTGACGCCGAGTGCCGCCATTTCAGCCATGGGTGCCAGACGTTCACCCGCTCGGCCCAGTGTGATCGCTCCTGCAGGGAGTACATCAATGGGCGTAGCCTTCCCCAGAGTCAATACTTGGGCCACCACTGCTGCGTTATCTGCTGCCGGCATCGTATTGGGCATTGCGACGACTGCGGTGTAGCCGCCCTTGGCAGCGGCTCGCGCTCCCGATGCCACCGTTTCGGCTTCCTCTCCCCCAGGCTCACGCAAATGGGTGTGTAAATCAACGAGTCCAGGGCCTACCCAGCACCCCGAGGCGTCGAGCACACGAGCCCCTCCCGGCGCAGAGAGCCCGACACCTACTTCGCTAATCACGCCATCGCGCACCACGAGATCAGCTTGAGCGGTGCCATCAGGTCGAACGAGCAACCCGCCGTGGATAAAGAGAATTTCAGACATCCTGTACCGCCGAAGGAGAAAGGGATAGATATAACGCGGCCATGCGCACGGGGACGCCGTTTGCGACTTGTTTCAACACAAGGCAACGTGGGTCGTCAGCGACCGCTGACGCAATTTCAACGCCCCGCACCATTGGTCCAGGATGCGTAATTACCGCACCTGGCTTTAACAACGCTGCTCGATCAGTTGTCATCCCGAAGGTTGCCGTGAATTCATGGAGGGAGGGCACAAAGGACCCCGAACCTCGCTCCTCTTGCATGCGAAGCACGGAGACCACGTCGGCACTCCGTAAGGCTTGATCCAGGTCTTCGACGAGCTCGACATCAAAACCATCGAGCGACGCCGGCAGCAACGTCCCCGGCCCCGCAACTCGAACCTTGGCCCCGGCCAGGCGATAGGCAAGGATCTGACTGCGAGCTACTCGGCTATGACGGATATCACCAATAATGAGCACCTCAAGATCATTGAGAAAACGCAGTCCAGTACCGTCAGAGCTCTGTGCGACGAGCTCTGCACGAGCTTGGCGAACTGTCAACAGATCAATCAGTGCTTGCGTTGGATGTTGATGTGCCCCGTCGCCGGCGTTAATGACTCGTGCACTCGAAAGCCAGTTCGCAACTTGGTGAGGCGCTCCCGCAGAGCGATGGCGAAGGACCACTGCATCAATGCCCATCGCATCGATGGTTTCAACGGTATCTCGGAGTGATTCACCTTTTTTGACAGAACTCGATGCCACCGCCAGCGAGAGTACGTCGGCCGACAACCGCTTTGCGGCGGTTTCAAAGCTCAATCGAGTTCGTGTCGACTCTTCGAAGAAGAGTGAGGCAACGACCTTCCCCTTCAAGGTAGGAACCTTCCGGACGCTTCGACGTTCGACCTCGGAAAAACTCTCCGCAAAGTCAAGTACCTCAGCAAGACCATCGGCCCCAAGATCTTCGATGGACAGCAAATGATTTCCGGCCAAAGAACTCATCGAGCCTCCAAATGGCCGAGCGTCACGCCAGCCAGCGAAACATCGACAAGTTCTTCACGCGACGTTGGCAGGTTCTTGCCCACAAAATCGGGCCGTATCGGGAGTTCTCGATGGCCTCGGTCGACGACGACGGCGAGTTGGACTTGAGAGGCTCGACCAAAATCACCTAAGGCATTAAGTGCTGCCCTCACTGTACGGCCCGTGAAGAGCACGTCGTCGACTACCACCACAATTTTGCCGGCGAGGTCACAGGGGACGTCGGTGGTCGCTTGCGGCAGCACGGGACGCAAGCCGATGTCATCTCGATAGAACGCCACGTCGAGGCATCCCACAGGAGGTGAGGCGCCTTCAATTTCTACGAGGAGTTCGGAGAGCCGCGTCGCAATTGCGACTCCACCGGTTTGCAGACCTATGAGCACCACATTGTCGAGGCCGTGATTGCGCTCCACGATCTCGTGGGCCATGCGCGTCAGAGCCCGATGCAAATCATCCGCAGAGAGGATTTCAGCATGGGGGACATACACCGAGCCCAATGGGCGCGTGTGCCGCCGCTCTCGATCTGCCACTTCTTCCTCCTTACCGTACGGGCCTCACGGGACTCGTTTCACGGTTAACGGTCGCCACAATATCAGACCCTCTCTCCGGAGACACTCTGAGTCAACCTTGACGGGACGCGAAAAGAGCGTGTGCTACAGCACACGCTCTTTTCTTAATCTTCCGCACCTGCGGCGTCTTGGAGTTACGCGAAGAACACCGACACGATGGCCAAGACTGTGGTGCTGAGTGCAATCCACACCCACCAGAGGCGTGAGAGGTGCAGGTGATACCAGCTGCCGTTTTCAAACTTGCCCTTGCGGCTCCGCAAGAACAGGCCGGTCCCAATGAAGGCAACTAAGCCAAAGTGCGCCAAGTTTGAACCCATAAAGAACTCAAACGTTGAGGCATAGGTGCCATCAATGGTGGTGAAGGGCAGAATCTGGAACTGAATAATTTGGTACGCAATAGCGCCCAAGGAAAGCAGCAACGCGAGTCCGATGAGCGGTGTCGTGGTCTTGCGAGTTGCCCCTTCACGAGCTTGAACCTCTGCAAACCAGATCACCGCTGCCGAAGCCAGCATGATCACTGCAATCAAGAGCGTGTTTACTGCAGCTGCCTTTGCAATCGGATGTGTCAAGGGGTTTCCTAAACCATCCGTGCATGCGTTTGCCTTGGAGCAGTTCGTTCCTCGCCACATACCGTTCGTGTTCAACGAACGCAGGTAGAACCAGAAGAAAATTTCCAGGACACAGAAGAACGCGTCTCCACCAATGAAGAGCCACAGAGCAATGTGCTCCATCCTGTGGCGCTCTTGAGGAGTCTCGTGAGAGCCACCCTCGAGCGGCACGTGCATGTCATGTTCTGTAACTGACATCAGTGAGACCCCCCTTGATTTGAACTAGCACCAACAACTGCAGGCTCTGGCGCCGGAGCTCCAGGAACCGAACCTGGCTCGCCGTACCCGTAGGGGTCCGACGTCACCACTGGGTCCACGAGGAAGTTCTCGAGCGGCACAGGTGTCAGGGTGTGCCATTCCAAGGACTTCGCATGCCATGGGTTCGCCGAAGCAATTTCTCCCTTGTGCCACGAGTGGATGATGTTGTAGAGCAAAATCAACCAGCCGGTCATCAAAATGTACGCACCAGTCGTTGAGACTTGGTTTGCAGTCTCAAAAAGAGGAGCGTAGTTCGCAACGCGGCGTGGCATGCCTTCGAAACCTTCCCAGAATTGGCCGTAGTAGGTGATCTGGATACCGATAGCAATGAACCAGAAGGCCCACTTGCCGACTCGCTCGTTCAGCATGCGACCTGTCATCTTGGGGAACCAGTAGCACACGGCACCAGTTGCACCGATCATTGCCCCACCAAGCAAGGTGTAGTGGAAGTGAGCAGTCACGAACATGTTGCCGTGGAAGTACTGGTCAGCAGGCACGTCAGACAGGTAGATACCCGTCACACCACCGATGATGAAGTTCCAGAGGAACAGGTAGAGGAAATACATCGGCAATTTGGTCCAGATGCTGCCTCGCCAAATCGTTCCAATGATGCACAGGAAGATGATTCCTGTAGGAATCGAGATCAACTCGGTGGTCAGCATGAATGGGTCAGCCAGTGAAGGAGCCCATCCAGTAGTGAACATGTGGTGTGCCCACACCATGATGGAGAGCACGCCGACGCCAATGATGCCGCCGATCATTACCTTGTAGCCAAAGAGAGGCTTTCTCGAGAAGGTCGATGCCACTTCGAGAATCGCACCAACAGCTGGCAGCAAGATCACGTACACCTCAGGGTGACCCATGATCCAGAACACGTTCTCATACAGCCAGCCGGCACCACCTTGTGCTGGCGCATAGAAACTGGTTCCTACGACACGGTCGGTAATCAACGCGGAGTGCGCCATCAAGAACGCAGGCATGGCGTAGAGACCGACAGCGGCAGCCACGATAGATCCCCAAACGAAGATGGGAAGTCGACTCATCGACATTCCCTTTGTCCGCATGGTGAAGGTCGTCACAATGGTGTTAATACCTGCCACGGTCACGGAGACCACGAAGGTAATAATCGTGATCGAAAACGCGTCCTGGGCTGGTGGCGACTGCACCGAGAGCGGGGCATAGGTCGTCCATCCGGAGTCCGTACCACCCAGCACAAAGGTGCTCAGGATTGGAGGCACCGCCGAGACAACCACCCAAAGGCTCATTGCGTTCAGTCGAGGGAATGCCATGTCCTTCGCACCCAACATGATGGGAAGGATGAAGTTGGCAAATGGGCCCGACACCATGATGATGGTGGCGATAATCATCACCATGCCGTGCACGGTGACAATCGCGTTGTAGGTCTGCGGCGACAGGAATTGCGAGTGCGGCGTGATCAGCTGGGTGCGGATCATCATCGCCAAGGTGCCACCCACAAAGAACAGCGTCATCACAAGGACGAGGTACTGGGTGCCGACAACCTTGTGGTCAGTGCAGTACTTCCAGTAACGCTTCCAACCCTGTCCGACACCTGCTGCGTAGAGGTGGTCATCGTGAGTTTGGTCCTTGCCGCGCAACCAGCGGAACGGAGCGTTAAAAGTACCAATTCCTGCATTGAAGCCGATCACCCATGACACGAAGGTCACGGTGACGACCATGTCAGAACCCCAGTTGGAGTTCTGCAAGAGCGCATGGCTGACCAGCCATCCGATAAATGCCGTGAAGATTCCGAAAGGAAGTGCAACGAAGAAGCTTTGGTGGCGATAGAGGCCACCTGCCTTCGGACCTAACTTCGTGTCTTCGAGGCGTGGAGCTGCGATAGTCACGATTCCTCCTTAGTTCTTTCCGAGTGCATACGACGTCACCGAGGAGACGCTGGCACCTTGATCTTGAAGCCAGGTTGCAAATTGACTCGAGGTCACAACTTGGCCGTGGGAGTACATGTAGGCGTGGTAGAGGCCACAGAGCTGGCTGCAGCGCACGTCAAAATTGCCAAGTTGATTTGGCTCGACGGTGATGTGCGTGATGAAACCTGGGTTTGCATCAATTTGGTCACCGAGTTCAACCGGCCAGAATCCGTGCGTGACGTCCATGCTCGTGATGTTGAACTGGATCTCACGGTTCACAGGAAGCACCAACTTGTTTGAGGTCACACCAGTTCCTGGGTAGGAATAGGTCCAGAACCACTGTTGTCCCGTAACGTTCACCTGCACCACGTTGTTCTGCGGGGCCGTCTCAGAGGCCAAGAAGCCCATGCCCCAGATGAGGAGCACGATGACGAGCACGACCGACGCGCCGACCCAAAGGGCTTCAGCCAAACCGCTGCCGCGGTGTGGCGGGCCATCTGGCGGTGGCGTGTCAGATTTGCCGCTCATCTTGCGCCATGCCAAAAGGCTGTAAAGCCCGATCGCATAGACGAAAGCTGCAACGGGAGCGGCAAGCACGGTGAAGAACACGACTGTGTCCAATGCGTCCTTACCCTGTGGCGAAACCATCTTCGGGAAGATGTGAACTGGCAACATCACGCCAATCACAACGCCGATTGCCGTCATGATGGCCCAGATCACAAAGATCTTTGCTGCCGGACGGCGCCAGATGGGGCCCCCTTCGAAGAGAGGTGCTACTTCTTCAGCGATTTCCTCGCGCTTGTGATCGTGATCAGACGGCATAGAGGTACCCCGACATGTATCCGTAGGAACTCATCACTGCACCAAAACCTCCGATGCTCAAACCGCACGGGAACTCACAGTTCCATGCGTAGGTGCCCTTCGCTCCAGCGATGAATGAGAATTCAACCGTTTGTGGCTTCGACGTATCGGTCGGGCTGTCTCCGTTTGCAGGTGAAGCCACGCTCACGAAGAAGCCTGAATCGACGCCAGGCTCACCACGAACAGTGAATGTGTGACCAACGTTGCTGAGATCAATGTGATCAGTGACTTTGCCATTCACGACAAGTGGACCATAGATGCCATGGGGCCACGCGAAGTAGTTGTTGTTCAGCGCACCACCCGAGTCATACTGATTCCATTTGACCGTAACCAAGGCACCTGCAGGAACCTGGAACTTGTTCGTGGGAGCGTACGCAGGCCACGAAGGATTACCTCCAGGGTGGATTGGCTGGCCGCCGATCATCGTTCCCGATGCGTCCGGATAGGTCGAAAAGTCCAGTTCGACGTGAGGAACAGTCTTGCCGTTCACCACAGCCGTTCCGAGACTCTTTGCTACTTGAGTGCCGGCTGGGGCCCGATAGGCCTGACTCCAGAAACCCACACCAATTGCAGCGATGACCACGGCTCCCAGCAGCACAAATAACACCGTGCTCACTGTTCGCTTCATGGCTTCCCCCTCTCCAGGTGAATCCGCTTGGGACCACCCCAAGACTGATTAAGAATTTCCTAACTTTTAGTTCAACTTGTGAAAGATTGCAAGCATCGTCCCGTCACCGCCTATCCCCTATCCTGCAGTGGTGACCTCGATGCGCTCCGAAACGCCGACAACGCGCCTTCGGGGAGCGGCCGCGTTTAAATTGCACCTGACCTTGGCAATCGGTCTCTCCATTTGCCTCGCCGCAGGAGGTTACGAGCTCTATCGGGCGCTCGGCGGGAACGCCCTGAGTTGGGCCTACGTCTTTGAGTGGCCACTCTTTGGTGGTTTTGGGATCTACCTCTGGTGGCGCCTGCTCCACGAAGACCCTGAGAACCCTCAGCCCAAACGGACGAAAAAGGCTCAGAAACCGATGACGGCTGAGGAGGCAGACAAGTTGGCGGCTTGGAATGCCTACTTGGCTGAGCTGGCAGAACAAGAAGGATCTGCCGGGCCACCACCGCCCGAGCGACGCTAAACCCGCCCAAGAGCGCGTTCGAACGCCTCTGAAACGCTTCCTGAATCAGCAATGATTCGTCGCGCAATCAAAATCAGAGCCGGAATCACCCAAAAGTCGCCGCAGACCCACAAGACGCCGGCCGCTGTTTGCTGATCTCGAAGCGCTGCGGTGGGGCCGAGCATTGTGATGCTCATCGAGTACCACGCGTTGTGCGCAAAGATCCCCATGACGATGGCGAGATAGAGCATCTCGAGTGCAGTAACCATGACTGCCAGAATCTGAAAGCGAGTTGATGCTCGAGGCCCATAGGGGCCACTTGGCAAAATTAAACGCCAGAACAGATAGCCGGCAATCACAAAACTAGGTGTCATCAGCCAGGTGTGCACCCAGGGATGCCAACTCGCCCAATTAAAAAACCGGGGAATGTGCCAAAAGATCATGGTGCCGTTGAAGGCGATGAGCCCTACGAGCGGCGCAGTCACAAATCGAGCAAGGCGCCTCGTCAGCCATCGCATGCGGCCAAGTTGCCAGCCCCTCAGCAGCCAGCGACGCTCTGGAAGGGCCAGCGAAAACAGGGCAGGCAGAAACGGTGCGGAAATAACGAGCGCAATGGGCAAGTAGAACATTTCGACCACATGCAAAATCATGTGCACGGCAAGATGCCTCATGGCCATACCCATCAATGGGCTTGAGTCGATCAGACAGATGGCAACAATGACTCCATCAAAGAGGGCTCCTCTCAGTCGCCAGGTTCGAAAGAGTGTTGGATTGCAACGTTGTTTCAGGCGCCAGAGCCCAAGCTCAGAAATACCAATGAGCAGAATCCCAAGGACGACGAGCGGACTGAGCGACCATGACGTGGTCTCCATCTCAGCGATCCAGTCGACGTCGTTGCACTAGTTAGAACTCCCGTATGGAACGGCGACCTTCACTTGTTGGCCCGCTTCCCATTTTCCCGTTGCACCAAGTGAGAAGACGGTCAAGGTTCCGCCATTCGTCACACAAAAGGCATCAAGGGTGCGACCATCGGCCCCAACCACTGCGCTTTGGATAGTCAAAGGAAGACTTGGTGACACGACGGGTGCGGCGCCTGGCGCGAGGACGGCCACGTGCGCTGCAGCACCGGCTTGATAAGTCAGTACTTCTTCCACTGACCCTGTTGCCGTCGTGAACGAAGACGTCGCGATGATCGATGACGGAGTGACTCGCAGCACCTGTGAGGCGTTGTTTGCCGCTGCAACCGACTGCGAGCTCGTGAGAGAGCCGCTGAGTTCCTGCACTCCGACAGAGGCCCCCGTTGTGCCAGATGCCACAAGAGCGGTGACGTCGGCTCCTCCCGCGTCAAGGCGCAACACTGTGGTTGGCGATCCAGTCGCGTGCATCAAAGGCTGGCTCCACCGCACCGGAGATGTCGGCGACACTCCAGAACCCGAGAGGTAAAAGACGCCCACGTTTCCCGGAGTGGAGCAGGTTCCTCCAACAACAAGGTCACCTGCCGCGCTCCAGGTCACGGCACTCAACTGGCTGAGTCCACAACTCTTTCCCGCGCTTGTCCTTTCTAACGTCGCCTGTGACGTCACGAGGCGATACGGCCCGCCAAGTGACGCCGCCGTCATCACTCGACCATCTGCTGTCAAGACCGCAACGAGACCTGAAGGGCTGACGCTGAGTGAACTCGGCCCCTTCTTGAGATCAGGCAGTACTTGTCCTGGCCCAGTCTCAAACCCGCCGCTGAGCGCGACACCCGCGGCAAGGTGGAGGTAGTCAAAACCCAGAATGGCTGCTGCACCCTTCGTGGGACTCGAAATCGAGATGCCACCATTTGTCGCCGCCCCGGTCGGAGTGCTCAGTTTCCAGGGCGAGAGACCCGAGGAAGTGAATGATTCATAGAAGTAGTTCTTTGGGTCATTGCTGTGACCCATAGGGAAAACGACCATAGAGAGCGAGGAACTCGCCAGACCAGAGGAAACAGGGGCGCTCAGGCTCGTTGAGGCAGGAAGCGAGCTTGACGAGCCATTCGAACAGGCGCTCAACAGGAAAGCGGAAAGTACAACGGCACAGAAACCGCCAAAGTGCGCTGCTCGATTCCTCATGATGCAGCCTGCACTTGGGCCACGATCAGTGCCGTCCCTGATCGGCCCAAGATCGTCGTCGCCCCTCCCCCAGTAACCGCCGCCCAGGTCGAGCGAACCACTCCTTGGCGGTCAATGACGTAGAAGGGTTCAGTGTGGGTCACCATCGACCCGTTTTGCGAAGGAACGACATCGACGCCGTAGTTTTTCCAAACTTGGGCTAACTTCGCAGGCGTCCCCGTCACAAAGTGCCAATCAGCCCAGTTCGACAGTCCTTCTTGGGTGTCAAACGCCTGGATCGCAGCGACCGACGTGTAGTTCGGATTGGCGTTGACGGCGACAAATTGCGTTCCAGAGCCAGCACCAAGTTGCTCCGCAGCGGCTTTCATCTGCTGAGCCTCAATTGGGCAATCTGACGTGCACACCGGATCCAGGAAGGTCAGCACCACCATGTGGCCACGTGTTGAACTGAGGCTGAATGCCCCACCATTTTGATCCGTCAAGGTGAAATTCGGCGCAGTGAGTGCAACCGAAGCGACTCCCGAACCAGACGCTGAAGCAGCGTCTGCTGTCGCACCCGGCAAGACGAGAAGGGCTGCCATGGGAAGTGCACCGACCAGGAACATAGCTATGGCGCTGAAGGCGCCAACTCGGCGGGCCAGAGGCGCTGGTTTTTCAGAAAGCGTCACCGCCGGAGCCGACGAGGTAGCAAGAAACGCAGACCAGATCGTGACGCCGACGAGCGCCGAAGGAAGCATGGAATTCACATCGGTAGCCAAGCCGCCAAAGACGCCGAGATCCTGAATGAAGATCCAATCCAAGAGCGCCAAGATCAAATAGACACGAGCCGCAAGAGAGACGCTCGGCTTACTCGCCCGCAGAAAGCCAATGCCGGCTACTCCAAGTCCGACCACCACAACCAAATTGATGAACCACGATCCATGCAGTGCAAAGGTCGCCACGTGGTTCTGAATTGTCGTGGTCAACGCTGGCTGATGCACGCCACCCATGGCCTGCGCCATCGCCATAATCGCACCCGGATTTTTCGTTGTGCCACCACCCCAAAAACCGCGCCCGGGCCACGCTTGCAACACAGCGAAATACGCCAGCAAAATGCCGAAAGCACGAGCGCAGCGCTTCAGCCACACTTCGTTGTGCCACCACGTCGCGGGAAGCCCGAGTGCAACCCCGGCAGCACAGTAAAAGAGAGGAGCACCGGGGGCGCCATTCATCCAACTCAAGGGTGCGACAAAGAGCGCTCCGATGGCGTTGCCAAAGATCCAAATACCCGCAGCCCACGCTGCCGATGCCCATCCAGCTGACCGCGAGAGCCAGCCACGATCCGCAAAGAGGAGCCATAGACCCAAGCCAAGTTGCAACCAGACCACGGCAGCGGCCCCAACGATTGGGTGTCGAAGCCACGCGTTGGTTCCAAAGTTGACCATGGACTGCACCCAGTGCGGAGCGTTCGACGCCATAGGAGAGATCACGGCAGTAGGCAGCCCAATCGGCATTTGTGGCTGGAGTTGCAGCAGACCTGCGATGACCCAGAGGCCTCCGAAGCCAAGTCGAAGAATCTTGCGAGGCATCGGCTCTCCGGAGGGGCCACTTTCGATTCCCTTGCGCCGCAAGAACAGGAGGCTGACCACCACCACTGCGAGGATCAGCAAAGTGATCAGCCCTAATTGATGCCAGAGGGCCGTGTTAAAGCGATGCGTCACATAGGTACTTGACGTGCCGAGCGAGCCACCCATGCCCGTCATCTGTTAGCTCCTCCAGAAAGTTTGCTTTTTGCGATCGAAGCCATCGTAGCCTTCAACGCTGGCGCTCTCAGGTCGTGGTGTTATCTCTTCGAGTAATGGCGGAGAGGACGCCGTTCACGAAGCCACCCGATGGATCCATCGAAAACAACTTTGCCAATTCAACCGCCTCATCGAGAACGACGGCTAATGGCGGCGCATCTGGACTGGACAATTCCGCCAAAGCAAGTTCCATGACCAGTCTGTCGAGCACGCTTATTCGCTCGAGTGGCCAATTCGCCGAGGCTCCAGCAATTTGTTCAAGCGCGCGCTCATGGTTGGAAATGACGAGGTCGATCAGCTCGCCGCAATAGGGATCTGGGGCAACGGGCAAGTCATCAAGGACCTCACGAGCCGACATGTGTTTCATTTCAGCTTCATAGAGCAGACCGATGGTGCGCTCTCTGGCCTCTCGGCGACTGGCTATATCCACTCGTGATTCGATCGCTAGGCGCGAGTCATGTACTCGCCCGTGCGAGTATCAACTTTGATCACGTCATCGACGTTGACGAACAGTGGCACCTGAATGGTGACGCCAGTTTCGAGGGTGGCAGGCTTCTTGGCACCTGAAACGCGATCGCCTTGGATGCCAGGCTCGGTATCAGAAACAATCAATTCGACAGACGCAGGAAGTTCTACACCGATAATTTCGTCACCGTAGCTGTGGAGATTGGCAGTGTTGCCGACCTTGAGATAGTGGATAGCGTCTCCCAGCGATGCAGGGGCCACGGTCGTTTGCTCAAATGTGGTCTGGTCCATGAAGACGAAGTCGGCGCCGTCCATGTAGAGGAATTGCGCTTCACGCTTGTCAATGATTGCTTGCTCGAGCTTTTCATCAGCGCGAAAGGTCTTTTCAATCACTGCGCCCGTGCGGGCATTGCGCAACTTCGTGCGCACGAAGGCTCCGCCTTTGCCGGGCTTCACGTGCTGAAACTCGACAACGCTAAAAAGACCGTCACCGAGATCGAGGGTCATGCCATTTTTGAGATCGTTCGTTGAAACTGCCATCAGGCCGCGATGTCCTTCGTGAATTTTGTTAGGGCTTCAGCGCCATCGCTCGTCACAACGAGAGTGTCCTCAATGCGCACCCCGCCAACTCCAGCAACATAGACACCGGGTTCAACGGTCACGACAACGCCAGGCTCCAAGATAGCCGTCCCAAGTGAGGACACCCACGGAGCCTCATGGATATCAAGTCCCACACCGTGGCCCGTCGAGTGTTCGAAGTAGTCGCCGTAGCCTGCATCGTGGATCAGATCTCGACAGACTCCGTCAACCGCAGCCGCATTCGCTCCTGGCTGCACGGCCCGAACTCCTGCTGCCTGGGACGCAGCAACAGTCGCAAAAATCTCTGCAAGCTGTCCTTCCGGCTCTCCCCCAATCACGAAGGTCCGAGTCATGTCAGATCGATAACCATCGAAGGTGGCGCCAAAGTCAATGACGACCGGATCGCCCTGAGCGATGACCCGACTCCCGGGATGGTGGTGCGGCTTTGCCGAGTTCTCGCCGGCCGCCACAATCGTTTCGAAGGCAACAGATTCAGCGCCAAATCGTCTCATCTGGGAATCGAGCATCAGAGCAAAAGCTTCTTCAGTCAGTGGCGACGAAGCAGTTGCCCCAAGTGCGGGGAGCACCTCGCGCAACGCTGCATCAGCAATGGCTGCGGCATGGCGCATCCGATCGATTTCGCCTGCATCTTTCACTTCTCGGAGACCTTCAACCACTCCGCTGCTCGCAACAAGATCTCTTCCGAGACGATCTCTCCAGGTTTCAGCCTGGGCCCACGTCACCGAGTCCGCTTCAAGACCGACACGCTCTGCTGATCCAAGGACTCGAAGGAGCTCGTCGCGCTGCGCATCTCCTCCGCCAATGGCGAGATCAATAGTGTTCGACACGCCGGCCGCAGCCATTTGCTCCGCAGATTGCGTTCGATAGCGACCATCCGTCACCAGAATCGCTCGATCCGATGTCACGGCGAGCATGCCGGCTGAGCCCGCAAATCCCGTGAGATAACGAACATTGGTCAAGTTGGTGACCAGCAATCCATCAATGTTTGAGCCAGCAAATCTCGCGCGCAAGCGCTCGAGGCGCGGGGCAACCGAAAGTGGTGTGAGTTCAGGGACGGGCATGGTGCTCATTTGGTGCGCTCCTCCAACAATCTCGCTACTGCGTCTAGGGCCAACTCATAACCCAGGGCGCCAAATCCAGCGATGAGTCCATCTGCAACGGACGCAATGGTCGAGACATGGCGAAAGGGTTCTCGTGCCGCCGGATTCGACAGATGCAATTCCACGATGACCCCGTCAAATGCACTCAGTGCATCATGAATGGCCCACGAGGAATGCGTGAGCGCTCCGGCGTTAATCACGATGGCCACGGCGCTCTTTCGAGCCTCGTGAATTGCGTCGATCAAGTCGCCTTCGTGGTTGGACTGCACGTGTCGAAGGCCTAGGTTGTGGCGCGCTGCAGCATGCTGTGCGGTAGCAACGTGATCAGCAAGCGTTTCCGAGCCATAGATCTCTGGTTCACGTTCACCCAAGAGATCAAGGTTGGGACCCGACAACAAAAGAACTTCTCGTGCAGGCTGCGTCATCTTTGGGCTCCCATCTCTTCGAGCGTAGCGAGCACGACGTCCTCATCGACGCCTTGGACAGCCTCGACACCTCGGGGTCCGTCAAGAACGAACGTTAAATTATGGTGCGCCTTTTTGTCTCGTTTCATCGCCACAAGGAGATCCTCTGCAGCGAGTCCATCCGGCAGCGAGCCGTCAATGCCAAACTGCTCGACAATTCGCCGATGCAACGCAACTCGATCGTCGTCGATGCGACCAAGCCGCCGGGCGAGGAGCGCAGCAAAAATCACTCCTATGGCCACTGCTTCGCCGTGGCGCAATTCAGTGACTCTTCCACCCAGTCCTTGCGATCGTCGCTCGAGCCCTGCAGCTTCGATGGCATGCGCCAAGGTATGCCCGTAGTTCAAGATCATGCGGCGCCCACCCTCACGCTCGTCAGCAGCAACTACGGCGGCTTTGACGGCAACGCAGCGAGCAACCTGCTCAGACAGACTCAGGCTCAAGATCTCATCTGAGGGTTCAGTACCCTCGAGGAAGGCATACTTTGCCAT